>Ga0326728_10002290_pt1 | contig 64378 bp, 54 predicted proteins | sample MB3enrmetagenome_FD_207602 | JGI IMG/M metagenome (GOLD analysis project Ga0326728, IMG submission 207602) | Lab enriched peat soil microbial communities from McLean, Ithaca, NY, United States - MB31MN | ecosystem: Environmental > Terrestrial > Soil > Wetlands > Peat | place: USA: New York...
TCGGCATCGGGTCAAGATCAACTGGCAGTTCACCCGCAAGAGGGCACGCGCAAAGTTCAGCTATAAAAGGAATCTATTTAGACGGTCAAAGACCTAGGTTGACGGTGCCATCGAATTCAAGTTATCCAGCAATGCCGAGGTGTCAAATGCCTTGCATGTAGTTACGTGAACGGAAAACAGGCTGCGGGAATCCTGTGGGTACGACACAGCGTATTCGATATCTCCGAACAGAGTCGAAAAGAACGCGCGAAACTCGGAATCAGCCGCGGCGCGGGTCTCTGGCGTATTCGGGGCCAAAAGGCGATCGTTGATGATCACCTCAATCTCGCGGCCATTGAACTGAATCCTTCCGCCCAGGCGAGGGTCGGTCTCCAGCCGTCGGCAGGCAGCCAGAGCGGCCTCCGTGGCCTGGAGCAGGCGATCGTGGTTGGTCCCCTCCAGCGCCGTCTTGCGGTTGTACCGGACACCCAGCCTGTCGCCGGTGCTATCAAGGCTATAGTTGCCATGGTACCCAATTAAGATCACTCCCGGGCCCGAGCGGACGTGCCGATAGTCCGCGACATCCAGCAGGAGTTCACCGCCGGTCTGATTCTGGATCCAACTATGAAAGACCGGAATCGAAGCCTCAAGGTCAGTTACTGCTGTATTCTTCACGAAGAGCTTTACGTTGACGTGGTGAATCTCCATGGGCTCGAAACCTCTCCTCTAGCAAATTGATGGTGTGTTGTAGTTGTAGCGCTGAGCTTTAGCTCAGCACGTGCCGACCTAAAGGTCAGCGCTACATCCCGTGCTGACCTGAAGGTCAGCGCTACCATGGCGCCTAAGCGATGGCGACGGCTCCCAACCGGTTGTAGCAGGCGTGCGAAGCATCGACAAAAAGCTGGGCCTCATCAATCAGGAAGCGTGCCGAGTCTGGACTCGCCGGCTGACTCGACGCTCGGTGGGCAGCGAACAAGTATTGAGCGAATTTCCCCCCCGCGAACGAATCGAAGAATATTTGGGTGTCATAAAAGCGGGTGGTGAACTCCCGAATGATCTGGGCGGGATCGTCCGGGATATCCTGGAGTTCCAGCTTCACCAGTGCCATGGCAGCATGGACCATTGCCCCATAAGCCGTTCGCGCGGCATGCTGAAAGTTGCCCTTCTCCAGGTCCAACTGCGCCTCGAAGACTTCACGCTCAGCCCCGGCGAGATCGAATTCGATGGCGGATACAACCTGGCCGGCGCATTCCCCCACGCCCAGGTCACCCAAGCTATATTCGCGCGGATCGCCCCAGTCGCTGAAGAACGAACGGTCGGCGCTATCGGCGGGCAACTTGGTAAGATCTTCCAAAAGGCTTTTGATTTCCGCCTTGCCGATGCGCTTGACGAAATCCTTAAAGCTCTCACCGCTCTTACGGTTGGCCACGTAACGATCCGTCAAGCGGGTCACGACTTGCGGAATGTTTTTGGACGGGACAGCCACAATGGGCAGGCCGTACGAACCGGCGTTGCTCTCCCACTCTCCTCCCAGAACCACCTGGAAGTGAGGAACGGCGTAACCCGCCATCTTGCGGCTGACGCCATAAAAGCCCAGATCCGCCACGTGATGCTGGCCGCAACTGTTGAAGCAGCCGCTGATCTTGATGTGCAGGTTTTGCACCGCCGCATCCCTGATTGTGCTTTGAACGGCAAGGTGGGTGCGCAATTCCGCCGCCAATCCTCGCGATGAGGAGATGCCCAATTTGCACGTGTCGGTGCCGGGGCACGAGACAATATCTACAATGGTTCCAGCTCCCGGTTCTCCCAAGCCCACCGCGTACAAAGCTCCATGGATGTCCACCAGGTCGCGATTGCTAACCCAACGAATGACGAAGTTCTGTTCGACGGTGGTGCGGACGGTCTCGCGGGTGAATCGGCGCACGATGTCGGCGAGAGCGCGAAGCTGGCTGGCCGTAATGTCACCCAGGGGAAGCGTGACCGTGACCGTGGAATATCCCTCCTGGCGTTGGGGCCGCACGTTGGTTTTGCGCCATTGCTCGAATGCTGCGGAGGCTGGCGACGGCGTCTCGCCTGGCGTGTGGAACGGCTCTTCCTGCAAATCTAATGCCGCTTCCACGTACTCCGTCCATCGCGGGTCAGGAGGCAGAGTCCGGCGCTCCTGCCAAACCAATTCCTTGAATTTCTCGATTCCCAAATCATGGATCAAGAACTTGATGCGAGCCCGATTGCGATTCTTCTTCTCGCCCAACCTGGCAAAGACCCTGGCGATAGCCTGCGCGATAGGCAGCAGTTCTTCCGGCGGCAGAAATGCATCGAACAGTTTCGCCTGGTAGGGCACCGTGCCCAATCCTCCGCCCACGTACACGGCAAAGCCGCGCACTTCCTTTCCATTTTCGGTCCGCGTGATCCCCACCACGCCCAGGTCGTGCATGTTCGCGAGTCCGCAGGCATGTTGCACGCAGCCGCTGAACGAGGGCTTGAATTTCCGCCCAAAGCTCTGGCAGTCCGGGTGGCCGAGCAAGAATCGTGAAAGCGCTCGAGCATAGGGGGTGACATCGAACGCTTCATCCTGACAAATGCCGGCGAAAGGGCAGGCGGTAACGTTTCTGACCGTGTTCCCGCAGGCTTCGCGAGTGGTGATTCTTGCCGCGGCCAGGCGGCGCATAATGGTGGGCGTATCGTCAATGTGTACGTAATGAAGCTGTACGTCCTGGCGAGTGGTGACGTGCGCGATTCCATCGGAGTACTCTTCCGCCAGTTCGGCTAGAGTTTCAAGCTGCGCGGCGTTCAGGCCCCCGGCAGGGATCTTGATGCGCTGCATTCCCGGAGCATCCCAAAGCGTGTTCGGCCCCTTGGTCAAATTCCCGGAGGGGTAGGCGAACTGCTGCACCCTTTGGCCGTCGTGGCGCTGGCCATTGTCGTAGCGCTGACCATACACGCCCCGGCGCAATCGGGTTTCGGCGATCAGGCGCTCGTCGAGCTTGCCTTGTTTCTTCAGACTCAAATCTGTTTCATAAGTGTCAATTTCGTGGGCCAGGTCTTCCGGCAACCTGCCGGAAAGACTTTCCTTCCAAAGTAAATTCGAGGATTTCATAGGGTGTGTACTCCAAAAACAAAAAACCCACTGCCGGATTTGCGTCCGACGGTGGGTTGGAATCAGGTCGTTTTGCTTAAAGCGCTGCTAAGCAACTCCTCCACACGCCGGCACTGGCGCTGTACAACAGCACATTGCCGCGACGTGTGGGAGGATGCGTACCATCAACCAATAGGATAAAATGTCCGACCGGGAAAGTCAACCCCAAACTCGACGATGCCTCGATTTCCATTCGAAATGTCCCTGGGTCTTGTTATGATGGGATAAGCGTAGGTCAAGATTATGTCATCGCCCATCACACAGGTCATGCAGGAGAAACCGCGCCCGCAATTGCAAGTGCGAGCGGCCGAGGAGCGTGATGCCCAAGACATCGCCCGAATCTACCTTCAGGCAATTCAAGACCACCTGGCGACTTACGAAAACTTTCTGGGCACTGCCGAAGAGCGCACGCGCTTTATGCGGGAGCACTCCGGGAAGTACCCGCTCCTGGTCACGGAACTGAATGGGCGGGTCTTGGGTTGGACGTCGCTGAGCCCTTACCAAGTGCGGCCGCGCATCGAAGGCATCGCCGAACTGCTCATCTACATCGACCGCGATTACCGGCGGCACGGCGTGGGCAGGGAACTCATGCGAGCCATTCAGTCCGCGGCGCGTAAGGAAGGGCATGGCAAGTTGATCGGGAGATTTGTAGCTCACAATGACGCCGGCCGCACGCTTTGCCGCATGACCGGCTGGCGAGAAGTGGGCGTGCACGAGAAACACACGCGCCTGGATGGCCGCTGGCACGACGTGGTCGTGGTGGAATACCTCATCACGGAAAACCTCAAGTAAATCCCACTGCCAAAAAGCAAGCAAGTGCGCGGCCGGCGGATTGGTTTCCACCTGCGCGACGCGCCTTGGAGTGCGGGAGCAGCAGCTACCGCCTTTCTTGCTCTAGCTTAGGTGCGATGGCGGTATGAAGCCAAGGCGGAAGGCGGTAGCTGCTGCTCCCGCACTCCAAGGCCGGCTTCGCCCGCAGGAAGGCCTGAACTCCGCCCCCCAAAACACATTTGCTTGCAGCTCCACCGCACTGTGCCTCTCGAGTCGCGACATAGACCCACGGTTCATCTCCGTGACCTCCGTGTGAATCTTGACTGGCGGCGGAGAACACGGAGAGCTGAAATCACCGGTAGTCTGCGATACAATCAACCCTCTCAGGGGTATTACCCCGGCCACAATCCATAGCCAGACTTATTTCCAAGGAGGGAATGGAATATGAACACGCCAATGACCATACTGGGAATTGCCGGCAGTCTTCGCCAGGCTTCGTTGAATCGAGGCGCATTGAGGGCGGCGCAACAACTGACGCCCGAGGGCGCAAGCCTTGAGATCTTTGACCTGGCGGGGATTCCACCCTACGACCAGGATGAAGAAGCCCACCCGCCCGAGCGCGTGGTGCAATTTAAGGAACGTATCCGCGCCGCCGACGCCATCTTGATCGCTACGCCGGAGTACAACTACTCGATTCCCGGGGTTCTGAAGAATGCCATCGATTGGGCTTCCCGGCCTTACGGCGACAGCGCTTGGGAGGGGAAGCCCGTGGCCATCATGGGTGCTTCCATGGGGCCCCTGGGGACATCGCGAGCGCAATACCATTTACGGCAAGTGTTTGTCTTCCTCAATATGTACCCGCTTAACCGGTCGGAAGTCATGATCACTTTTGCCAGCAAGCGCTTTGATGAAAAGGGCAACCTTGTGGACGAGGATACCAAAGCGCACATTCAGAAACTCCTGGCAGCGCTGGTGGAGTGGGCAAAGTATCATGAGCGGGGTAGGCGCGCATCCGCTGCGGGCGCGTGAACACGGAAACCCTTCGACCGGTCATTCCGAGCATGGATCCCCGGTGAACGGGCCTTGCTGACGGCGGGAGCCGGTGGCGCTCGTCCATCGGACACGATGAAAGGCCGCCATCAGCAAATCGCGGATGGCCGCTACGCGAGTGCGGTGTTTTTGTCCTCCTCAGTGACAAAACCACCCAAATGTGTGATGGCAGCCGAGTTGCAGTCGTCCGCTCCGTGAGCGAAATCCAACACTATTCGAGTTCTAACGAAGTAGAACCCCCTCCACATCATTGGACAAACAGTCTCTTTCCGCGGGCGTGGGCCGCAAGAATCCCTCTCAAATCCTTGCGGGGGCGATCATGAAAGGGCAGACAACCGAACGAGTCTTGTTAGTAGACGACGAACCTCTTGTGCGAAAGCTCACGTCGCGACATTTGGTAGCTGCGGGGTACGTCGTGCGGGTGGCAGATGACGGTCTCGATGCTATTGCCAAACTTCGCGGCGGACTCCCGGACTTGATCATCACCGACATCAAAATGCCTCGCATGTCAGGGGTCGAGCTCCTTCGCGTGGTGCGCAAACGCTTCCCGCAAATACCGGTGATTGCCTTCAGCGGCATGGCCGCGGATGAAATGCCAACCGGAGTGCTCGCTGATGCTTACTGCGACAAGGCCGATTCCGGATTTGAGCAGCTTCTGAAAACCATGTCGGAGTTGACCAGAAAGCCTACTCTACGAACTGCTCCTTCGCATGTTGACGACAATCCGATCCAGGCGAAATGTGATCCGGACGGGACCTACGCCTTGGATTGCGACGATTGCTTGCGTGAATTCATTGTCCCCAGCGCCCCCCCGAGTGAACAAAATGAAAAGTGGGCCATCTGCAATCACTGCGGAAAAGTCGTTCGGTTCCACGTCGCTGACGAAGATCCCTCGCCATAGCTTCGCTCCCCATCAACGATTCGGTCTTTCGAGCGTGTCGGGACGGCGCAAGTGCCGTCGCCGCAGTGATGAGCAAGAAACAATGGCCGGACAGGTTGTCTCTTGTTTATTTGGAAGTGACCTCTTATAGTTTCGTCGGTTTCGCTCAGAAGGAAAGGAGCTGAAATGGCTGCCCGGAGATTTGAGCCTCCCAAGTCAGGAACAGGTTTTCTTCCCAAATGTCCCACTGGAATCCACGGTCTCGATGAGATCACAGCCGGAGGTTTTCCGCGAGGACGGCCCACGCTCGGCATCGGGGGAGCTGTGGGCCTGCATGTTGTGGCGCGGAGGAGGTAGTAGGCCATTTTCGATAAAGCGTAGGGGCGGTTCGTGAACCAACCCTGCGTTTCATCGCTACATAGACGACCATGGCATCTGAAACCAAAAGAGACCTGCTGGAACGCATTCGAGTCCTGCAAAAACGCCTCGACAAAGCCGAAAAGACGCTTCGAGCCTCGAAAAGCGGCGCCGAAGCGGCGTTGCGGCAAAGCCAAAGGGTGTACCGGGCCATCGGCGAATCCCTCGATTATGGCATGTGGATTTGCTCCCCCGACGGCCGCAATACTTACGCCAGCGAGTCATTCTTGAAGCTGGCGGGCATGACGCAAGAACAGTGTTCGAATTTCGGGTGGGGAGACGTGCTGCACCCGGACGACTCCGAACGGACCGTCGCGGCGTGGAAGGAGTGCGTCCGTACCGAGGGAACATGGAACGCCGAGCATCGCATCCGCGGCGTGGATGGTAAGTGGCACCCGATTCTTGCTCGCGGCGTACCCGTGCGGGACGAGCAGGGTCAAATCATCTGCTGGGCGGGCATTAACCTTGACATCAGCGAGCTGAAGCAAGCTGAGGAATCCCTCCGCGAGAGCGAGGCCTTGTTCAGGACGCTCGCCAACGCCATCCCGCAGTTGTGCTGGATGGCGAACGCGGATGGGTGGATCTTCTGGTATAACCAGCGTTGGTATGATTACACCGGCGCCAAGCCCGAGCAGATGGAGGGGTGGGGGTGGCAGTCGGTGCACGATCCTGAGAGCCTGCCGAAGGTTCTTGAACGCTGGAAGGCTTCCATCGCCACCGGAGAGCCCTTTGACATGGTCTTCCCGCTGCGCGGCGCGGACGGCGTGTTTCGTCCGTTCTTGACGCGAGTCATGCCGGTGCGCGATCAGGACGGCAAGGTTACCCGATGGTTCGGCACGAACACCGACATCAGCGAGCAGCGCAAAGCTGCTGAGGCGCTGCGCGAGAGTGAGGCGCGGGAGCGCGCGCGGGCGGCGGAATTTGAAGCCCTGATGGAAGCGGCGCCAGTCGGCATTTTCATTTCGCAGGACGCCGAGTGCCGTTCGATGAGCGGCAATCGCGCGGCTTACGATCTGTTGCGAAGGCCGCGCGCCAGCAATCTCTCCAAGTCCGGGCCAGAGAGCGAAAAACCGCTGAATTTCCGGGCGCTGAAGGATGGGAAGGAGATTCCGCTGTCGGAGTTGCCTATGCAGAAGGCCGCCGCCACCGGGCAAACGGTCCGGGATTCAGAGATGGAGTTTGTGTTTGTGGACGGCGCTATCGTGAATGTGCTGGGCAATGCTGTGTCCCTGCTTGATGAAAACGGGCGCCCACGAGGCGCGATAGGGGCTTTTGTGGATATCTCCGGGCGCAAGTGGGCGGAGCAGGCGCTGCGGGAGAGCGAGGAGCGCCTCCGCGCTCTGATGACGGCCAGCTCGGATGTGGTCTATCGCATGAATCCGGATTGGAGCGAGATGCGCCAGCTCTTTGGCCGGAATTTTATCAGCGACACGGAAAAGCCCAACCGTAATTGGCTTCCGGAATACATTCATCCGGATGACCAAGCGCGGGTGAAAGCAGCCATCAACGAAGCTATTCGGACCAGGAGCACCTTCGAGCTGGAACACCGTGTTTTGCGTGTGGATGGCACACTGGGCTGGACGTTCTCGCGGGCGGTCCCGCTTGCGGGTGCGAACGGGGAAATCATCGAGTGGTTTGGCGCCGCCAGTGATATTACCGCACGCAAGTTGGCGGAGGATGCGCTGCTGGAAAGCCGGGCGAAGCTGGAGGCTGCTTTGGCAAGCATGACCGATGCCGTGTTCATCGCCGATGCCCAGGGTCGGTTCGTGAACTTCAACGACGCGTTCGCCACCTATTACCGGTTCAAAAACAAGGGTGAGTGCGTGAAGACGTTCGGCGAGTTCCCGGACATTTTGGACGTTTTCATGCCCGGCGGGGAGCTGGTGCCTCCGGGTCAGTGGGTGGTTCCCAGGGCGTTGCGGGGCGAATCAGACACTAATGCCGAATTCATGCTGCGCCGCAAAGATACCGGCGAAACGTGGTTTGGAAATTACAGCTTTGGCCCCATTTGCGATAAGCAGGGTGCGATTGTGGGGGCCGTGGTGACCGCTCGGGACATTACCGCGCGCAAACGGGAGGAGCAGGAAATCAAGGCCTTGAATGCGGAATTGGAGCAACGGGTGCGTTCGCGCACGGCTGCCTTGGAAGCTGCCAACAAGGATCTGGAGGCATTTGCCTATTCCGTGGCCCACGATCTGCGCTCCCCCCTGCGCGGCATTGATGGCTGGAGCCTGGCGCTGCTGGAAGACTTTGGCCACCAGCTCAATCCCCAGGCGCGCGCGCATCTGGACCGGGTTCGCGCCGAAGCCCAACACATGGGGCGGCTGATAGATGATCTGCTGCAACTGGCGCGCGTGGGGCGGGTGGAGATGAAACGACATTTTGTCGATTTAACCTCCCTTGCCCAGTCCATCGTCACTCGCCTCCAGGCAGCCCACCGCGACCGCCGGCTGGAGTTCGTGATCGCTCCGGGAATGAGCTGTGGGGGGGACTCAGCACTCCTGGACATCGTTCTAACCAACCTGCTTGATAATGCTGTAAAATTTACACGCCCGCGCGCCGAGGCTCGAATCGAATTTGGCAAAACCGACTGCGATAGTGAATCCGCCTTCTTCGTTCGCGATAATGGCGTGGGTTTTGACATGCACCATGTCGACAAGCTGTTTGGGACGTTTCAGCGCCTGCACAAAACCTCCGAGTTCCCCGGCACGGGCATTGGCTTGGCGACCGTAAAGCGCGTGATTGACCGGCATGGGGGCCGCGTTTGGGCCGAAGGGCAGGAAGGTGAGGGTGCGAGTTTCTATTTTACCGTGGGAGCGGACTTATGAGCGGTGACACCATCCTTCTTATTGAAGACAATCCGAGCGATGCGGAGCTGACTGAGCGGGCACTCCGGAAGGCTCACATTCTGGTTGACTTGGTCGTCGCTTCTGATGGCCAGGAGGCTTTGGATTACCTGTTTGGGAAGGGAGCGCATGCCGGCCGGAACGTTTCCGAGGTGCCCGCGGTCGCTTTGCTGGATTTGAAAATCCCCAAAGTTTCGGGCTTGGAAGTTTTGCAGCAAATACGCGAGGATGACTGCACTCGACGCATGCCCGTTGTAATCCTAACCTCCTCCAAACAAGAGGAGGATAGGGCCGCTGGATATGACCTGGGCGCCAACAGTTATATCCGTAAGCCCGTGGACTTCACGCAGTTTGCGGAGGCTGTCCGGCAACTTGGATTCTACTGGCTGGCCCTGAATGAGCCGCCGCCGAAATCCTGTTGAGGGTATTGGCGACACCTCCAGGTCATCAGAGTGCCACCGCCAAATTCGAATACCGTATCTGCCCAATCAGCACCACGACGGCTCGACGGCGTGGGGCTGGCCCCGTGGACCCTCGCAAAACAGTGACCACCCAGGCGGATTCCGCTACAATGGTGTTGGACTGATCCGCGGCGACTTTCCGGAAGCAGGCGACCCTTCCGTCCGTCCGACCATCGAGAGGAGTTTCCAGCCCTATGTTTTTCATCAAGAGAGTTTTTTCCCGTTTCCTTTTCCCTGTACCTTTGTCTTTGGAATTCCTGTTGGTGGGATTGTTTCTGCTTTGGTTCACGCGGCGGCAGCGGGCGGGGAAGGTGCTGGTCACCTGTGGGGCGGTGCTACTGCTGGGGTTCAGCAACATCTTCTCTTCCAATGCTCTCCTTCGCCCCTTGGAACACCGTTATCCTCCTTTTGCTGTCTTGCACACCGGCCCGGGCGCTCCGAACGTTACCTTCATTGCGGTTTTGGGCGGATGGGCGGACGACGATCCGGATGTTCCTCTCACCAGTCACATTTCCCCCAACCTGATGGTTCGTTTGATTGAGGGCGTGTTCCTGCACCGGGAAATCCCCGGCAGCAAACTCATTCTCTCAGGAGGCAACAATTCGGCTGAGGGCATGGCAAAAATGGCGGAGGCGCTGGGCGTGGGCGCGGAGGATATCCTGCGGGTTTCTGAGCCGCGCGACACGGAAGAAGAAAGTCAACAAATTGCCCCCATCGTTGGTTCCCATAGATTTATCCTGGTGACCTCGGCCTCACACATGCCGCGCGCTATGGCCTTTTTCAGGAAAAGGGGCTTGCAGCCGGTCGCTGCTCCCACGGATTACCTCGCTCCCCGGCATGTGTTGGAATATGACGATTTCATCCCTGATGCCTACAAGCTCTTCAAGTCGCAAGTTGCTTTTTATGAATACCTGGGGCTGGCGTGGGAGAAAGTGAGGGGAAAGCTGTAACCCATTGAAAATGGAACAAAAGCTAAAGGATAAAGGTTGAAGGGTAAAGGGTAAAGGAAAGTGATTCCGGAAGGCGTGCCCCCGTCAAAAACCAGTATTCACCCCTCAGTGATTCAAAGAGGCGGAGGACAGATATAAAAACGGTCAGTAGTGGTCTTATTGGTTCTTGCTTTGGGAACCATCGGGGCTCAGGCTCAAGTTTCTCCCAATGGCCCGGAGAGATCTCCCAGAGACATAGTCGAACAACTGTAGAGGATGGCAACCCAGGGTGAGCTGCTAACACGTGACGGTTGGCAGAGAGCCCCTGGTCTCTACGCGAGTCCCAGCCCCGGGCCCGGTCTCAGTGTGTTCTACGTTGTGTCCAATTACTGGGGGGCGGCGGAAGAACGAAGAGAGAACAGGGCGGAGGTTGAATTGTGGTTTGGCGGGGTGGCAGGCCAAAAAGATTCCTCTCTCAGATTTTCCCCCTCAAAGGTGCGTGACTCGGATCATGCCGTTGAGGTCGATCGTCTGGCCCTTGTGCCAAGCCATTTGCTGATGTACGGGCCGGACGGGAATACGGTGATCGAGGACAAGCTCGGGCCCGTGGAATGGAGAATTCAGGGCCCTCCGGGCCGTCCGTAGACTACTATCAACACCGCAATTCGCTATGTGCTTGAGATGCGGAACAAGAGCACAGAAGCCTCCGTCAAGGGTAACGCGGACAGAACTATCGCAGAACTGTTGCGCCGTCAGTGACAGTTGGCGTCCCAGACGAGATGGACATCTATCATCGCAGTGCCGGGGGAGGGTGGTAAGGGTTAAAACGGGTCGAAGGATAAAGACGCTGTCTTACACCGCCTGTGTTTCGGCCTCGACTAATGCTTTACCCTTCAACCTTTAACCTTTAACCGAGCAACCCGGTTGTAGCTTTACACCTCTAAATGCTTGTGGGATAATTCCCTAACTAGAACTTGGCAGGGCGAAAGGAAATATGAAGAGAAGCGTCAAGAAAACTGCGCTAGTGATAAGTCTCTTTGCATTAATGGGGGGAAGTTTGTGGTCCGCGCAAGCGCCCGCGCCGGCGGGTCCAGCGCCAGCTTCCGGACCGGCTTCCAAGCCGGCAACCACGGTCCCTTCTACCGCGCCCGACCACACCCAGTCTTACTATCACTTCATGCTGGCGCGGCGTTACAAGGAGCTGGCGGGAGTATACAACCGCTCGGATTACATTGACCGCTCGATCTCCGAATACAAACAAGCCATCGCCGCCGATCCGGATTCTCACTTCCTGCGCGTTGAACTAGCCGAGCTTTATTGGCGCTCCGGACACACTGCCGAAGGCGTCGAGGAAGCTGAGAAGGTGCTGAAGGAGGATCCCGATTACCCCGATGCCCACCGCCTGCTCTCCCGCATTTACGTCCACATGCTGGATAGCACGCAAAATCAGGGTGATCACGGCGCCGACAAGGAAAGCGTGGCGAAAGCCATCGAGCATTTGGAAGCCCTGGCGCGAGTGGAGCCCGGTGATTCGGAATCGATGCTGCTTTTGGGGCGGCTATACCGCGCCAGTAACCAGCCCGCCAAGGCGGAAGAGGTGTTTCGCAAAGTTGTGCAGACGGACCCGGATGCCAAGGCCGGGCTGGAAAACCTGGCGGAGATTTACATTCAGCAGGGCAACTTTGACCAGGCCATCGAAGCGCTCAGCAAGATTCCCGAAGGCGATATGGATTCCCAGCTTTATGGCATGTTGGGTTATTCCTACTCGCAAACGCAGCAAATCGGCAAAGCCATCGAAACCTATGAGAAGGCCCTGGCGCAGGATCCCGACAGTGCCGACCTTAGGCGCTATTACGCTGACGCCCTTCTGAGCGCCGGCAGGAATGCCGCCGCCCGCGTGGAGTTGCAAAAACTTGTCAAGACCGACTCCGAGGACGGGTTGAATTACAAACGTCTGGGGATGCTTGATCTTGAGGAAGGGCACTTTGTCGAGGCGCGCCAGGAGTTCGAAAAGGCCAAGTCCTTGAGTCCTCCGGAAGACCTGGAAATCCCCTATCAGCAGGCGGTGCTGGAGAGCAGGGTGGGTAACGACGACAAGGCCATTGAAATCCTTCAGGGGTTGGTAAAACAGTCGGAACGCTCCGGTGGCCAGTACACGGTACCGGAAGCCAACAATCGGGCGCTTTTCCTCGAACGCCTGGGTATGGTGTACCGCGACCAACTGAAGTTTTCCCAGGCCATGGACGCTTTCAGACAGATTCAGGCGCTGGGCCCGATGCAGGGTCCCCGGGCGGAGACGCTGATCATCGAAACCCTGCGCCTCCAGCACCAAGCGGATAAGGCCATGGCGGAAGCGGATTCGGCGGTCAAGGCTTATCCCAAGGATCTCGAGCTGGCCACCTTGCGCGCCACCATGCTGGGGGAACGGGGCCATGTGGACGAGGCCGTCGCGCAACTTCAACCCTTCCTCACTCAACGTGCCATCGATCGGGGCATCTATATTTCCATTGCTCAGATTTATTTGCAGGGCAAGCGTTTTGACGCCGCCGAACAGGCGATTCAAAAAGCCCTGGATTTAAGTCCCAACCCCGAGGACCAGGAGTACGTGCTTTTCGTGCAGGGCTCCATCTTCGAGCGGCAGAAAAAGTACGAACAGGCGGAGCAGACGTTCAAGAAGGTTCTCGACATGAATCCGCTGAACTCTTCCGCGTCAAATTACCTCGGCTACATGCTGGCGGATCGAGGTGTCCGTTTGGAAGAGTCGGTCAAGTACATTCAGAAGGCGCTGGACCTCGATCCGGTCAACGGAGCGTACCTCGACAGCCTGGGTTGGGCCTACTTCAAGATGGGCCGCTACGATCTGGCCGCGCCCCCCTTGGAAAAGGCCGCGAGCAAGATCCAAGATGATCCCACCATCCACCAGCATCTGGGGGATCTCTACCTGCACATGGGTAAGACCGCCAAGGCGCAGGAGGAATGGCAGCGCGCCTTGAAGGAATGGCCTACTGCCGTTTCCAGCGATTTTGATGCCGACCAGGCCAAACAGCTTCAGAAGCAACTCGACGAACTCAAAAGCCACCCCCCTCACGGCAAGTCTTCGGATTAGAGCGGCTCGCATCGCGGACCCCCCGATCTTGGGGTCCGCGGCTCTTCTCTAGCAAATATCCGAAACCCCAAACCCGAAATCAGCAGCCCTCCCCCCAGAGGGCGAGGGATGAAGAACATTTTTGGTGTTGGATCTGTACTCGAGACTTTCTCTGTAAACCCGATTCGAGTTTTTGCGGTAGAATCTACCTGCCTGTACCCGCTCCGTGTTTTGCCCGCGGAGCCATCTTAAAGAAATCTCGGGTTGGCCGCACGTGAGGCCGCCCGGCTATGCGTGCACCTTGCCCAAGACACTTCGCCTTCGCGCCTTCGCCAAAATCAACACCGGGCTTAAGATCCTCCGTAAGCGGCCCGATAACTACCACGAAATCCGCACCCTATACCAGACCATCGGGTTGCACGACAATTTGGAAGTCAGTGTTTCCAAGACCGGGAAGGGAATTGCCGTCGCCTGCGATAACCCGGCGATACCCGGTGGGCAGGCCAATTTGGTTTACCGGACATGCGAAGCGTGGGCGCAGGCGCGCGGTTGGGGCGGTAGGATCGAGGTTCAAATTGAGAAAGTCATTCCCGTAGGCGGCGGCCTCGGTGGGGCCAGCACCAACGCCGCCGCCACGATTCTGGGTCTCGAGAGCTTGACCGGCGACCGTCTGGACTTTTCCGCGCGGTACAAGCTGGCCGCGGCGCTGGGTTCCGACGTTCCCCTGTTCTTCCTTGGCGGCCGCGTCCTGGGCTGTGGCCGCGGGGAAGAGGTTTACCCGCTCAGCGATCTTCCTTCCCGCGCCTGCCTGGTTATTTTCCCCGGCTTCTCGGTTTCCACTGCGGAAGCTTATCGCCAGGCAGGTTTGCGGTTGACAGAGCAGGCCGAAACCGCTTATATTGGCAGTTTCGGTGCGTGGCCACAATTTCCCCTGATGAGTTGGGGACCGGCCGAGAACGATTTCGAGTATGTCGTTTTCGCGAGGTGGCCTGAGTTGGCGCGATTAAAGCGCGGGCTTATCCGGGCCGGGGCCGAAGTTGCCTCTTTGACGGGCAGCGGGTCTGCTGTGTACGCCCTCTTTTCCTCGTCTCGTCAAATGGCCCGCGCCTCGAAACTCATCCCCAAAGGGTGGCTATTATTCCCGACGCGCACACTGCCGCGCGCCGACTACCACCGAAGATTATTTGTTCATTGAATCATCGGGCCATGGATTTATTGAAAGACTGTCCGTTGTCAGTGGTCCGTAGTCAGTGGTTTCGGACTCTCGACCACTGGGTATCCCTGGCAACGGATAACTGACCACGGACAACGGACAGCTTTTCAATGACCCGATGATGCGATGATTCAATGGATCAACCTTCTTGGGAGGTCGTCCAGTGGTAGGACACATGCCTTTGGAGCATGGAACCCTGGTTCGAATCCAGGCCTCCCAGCCAGGTTTTATTTCTTACGGTTAAGCAGGCGAGCGAGGGGTAGATGAAAAGTCAGAGCATTCGCCACAATCTGAAGATCTTCACGGGGAATGCCCATCCGGCGCTGGCCCGGGAGATTTGCGCGGAACTGGGCGTGCCGCTGGGCAAGGCCCAGGTGGGGCGCTTTCCCGATGGCGAAGTGCGGTTGCAAATCCTCGAGAACGTGCGCGGCGCTGATGTTTTTGTCATCCAACCCACCTGTCGCCCGGTGAATGACAATCTGGTGGAACTGCTGGTGATGCTTGACGCCCTCAGCCGCGCTTCCGCCTTTCGCATTACCGCCGTGATGCCGTATTTCGCTTACGCTCGACAGGATCGCAAGGACCGCCCGCGCGTGCCCATTTCCTCCAAACTGGTGGCGGACCTGTTGACGTCCGCAGGCGCGGACCGCGTGCTGGCGCTCGAGTTGCACGCCGGACAGATTCAGGGTTTCTTTGACATCCCTGTCGATCATCTTTACGCCACGCCCGTCACCGTGGGTTACTTCCGCCGGCTGAAGCTGAAGAACCTGGTGGTGGTTTCTCCTGACACCGGGGGGGTGGAACGGGCGCGGGGATTTGCCAAGCGTATCCACACGCCGCTCGCCATCATCGATAAGCGGCGCGAAGACGCGCACGTGGTGGAAGTGTTCAATGTTATCGGCGAGGTCGAAGGCAAAACGTGTTTGCTGATCGATGACATGATCGATACGGCGGGAACCCTGCTCCAGGGCGTGCAGGCCCTGAAGGAAAAGGGCGCCGCCAAAATCTATGCCTGCTGCACGCACGGGGTTTTTGCCGCCAACGCCATCGAGAGAATCTGCAACTCGCCTTTGGAGCAAGTGGTGGCGACCAATTCGATTCCCCTGTCACCGGAGGCGAAGAAGTGCGGCAAGATTAAAGTCTTGAGTGTGGGCAAGTTGCTCGCGGACGCTGTCCGGTCCATTCATGATGAGACATCCGTGAGTAAGCTCTTTATTTGAGGAAGGGACGAAACTCGAAGTTCGAAAATCGAAATTCGTGAACTAAACGTCGATTTTCGAATTTCGATTTTCGAATTTCCAGTTTCGATTTTCGAGTCTCTGAGTTTCGGACTTCTAGGAGTGAAAGGTTATGAGTCAAGCATTCACCGTTGAAGCAGAGCCGCGAGAGGAATTTGGCAAGAATGTAGCGCGGCGCACGCGGCGCTCCGGGCGCATCCCGGGCGTGGTCTATGGAGGGGGTGGTCCGGTCATCCCGGTCACAGTGGACCCGGAGGGAATCCGCGAGATTCTCCACTCGGAGGCCGGCCATAACTCCATCTTCACCTTGCAGGTTCACGGCAAGGCGCCGGCCCGGGCCATGATTCGCGATTGGCAATCGGAGCCCATTCGTGGCGGGCTGCTGCACGTGGACCTGGTGCGCATCGCCCACGACACCAAGTTGAAATTGAAGGTGGCCATCCATCTCACCGGTGAACCCAAGGGCGTGAAGGTCGAGGGGGGAATCCTGGAGTTCATGTTGCGCGAGGTGGAAGTGGAGTGCCTTCCCGACGACATCCCGGAGGCCATCACTGTGGACGTGTCGCCGCTCGCCCTCAACCAAAACCTGCGAGTGTCGGACTTGCCCATCGGGCCCAAGGTGAAGGTTCTCACTGACCCCAACCGCGTCGTGGCGCACGTGGTGATCCTGAAGGTGGAAGAGGAGAAGCCCGCGGAGGTAGTGGCGGAGGCGACTCCTGCTGAGCCCGAAGTCATTCGCAAGGGCAAGGCGGAAGAGGAAGGCGCGGAGGAAGAGGGCGGCGAAGAAACGAAGGAAAAGGGCGAGAAGAAGGAAAAAAGCGAGAAGAAGGAAAAAGGCAAGGAGAAGTAAGGAAGGCAGTGACGAGTGGCGAGTGAGGAGTGCCGGAATTGCCGATTGCCGATTGACGATTTGCGATTGCTTGTTCCGAGCATTCAGCCATCAGCTTTCAGCCAAGCCCGCATGCCGACTGTGGCGGGCTGAGCGTCCCTGGGCAATCGTCCATCGGCAATCGAAAATCGGCAATTGCAATTGTCACTGTTGTTATGAAATTGATCGTCGGTTTGGGGAACCCCGGCTACGAGTATCACCTGACACCCCACAACCTGGGGTTCATGGCGATCGACCGCCTGGCGGACGCTTGCGGCAAGGAGTTGGCGCGCCGCGAAGCCCAGGCTCTGACGGCTTCGACGGAACTGGCGGGCCAGAAGGTGGTGCTGGCGAAGCCGCAAACTTATATGAATTTGAGCGGCTTGGCGGTGGCGCGGCTGCTCCAGAACTACGAACTCGAGCCGCGTGACTTGCTGGTGCTGGTGGACGAGATTGAATTGCCGCTGGGCATGTTACGCATCCGCCCTCGCGGCAGCGCCGGCGGGCACAACGGGTTGAAGTCCATCATCGGCGCTCTGGGGGCGGGTGATTTCACCCGGCTGCGAATGGGTGTAGGGCCGGACCGGACCGTGGAGGATTACGTTTCCTACCTCCTGCGGCCGTTTCGCCCGGTAGAGATGAAGTTGGTTGCGGAAATGCTCGACCAGGCCAGTGAGGCCGTCCGCGTGATTCTCTCGGAAAGTGTACAAAAGGCGATGAATCGCTTTAATCGGAGGGTTCCGCCCACCGAGTCGTGAGGTCCCATGCGTAACTACGAAATGATTTTCATTGTCCGGCCCGATCTGGCCGACGACGATGTGCAAAAGCTCATCACCCAAATGGAGGGCGTGGTTGCCTCCGCCGGCGGCAAAGTGGAGAAAGTGGAAAAGATGGGCCGCCGCCGGCTTGCCTACCGCGTGGGCAAACAGCGCGAGGGCTTTTACGTTCTCTTCTACGTGCAGGGCACCGGAGATACGGTCAAAGAGTTTGAGCGCCGTCTCAAGGTGACCGACACGGTGATCAAACACATGACCATCTGCACGGACGAGATTCTTCAGCGCGCGGAGAAATTCAAGGCCCTGCGGGCCAAGCAGGAGGCCAAGCGCCGCCGGAGCAAGCCTGCTCCCGCGCCCGCTGCGCCCCCCATACCCGCGGAGAACGCGCAAGCATAAAGGAGTGAATTACCATGCCTGTTCCCAGAGAAGGTGCGCCCGCCGGCGAGCGGCCCCCACGGCGTGAAGGTCAAGGTCCCGGTGGCGGCCGGAAGCAATACTTTCGCCGCCGCAAGGTCTGCAAGTTTTGTTCGGAAAAAATCGACGTGATCGATTACAAGGACGTGCGCGTGGTCGGTGAGTTCATCGCCGAACGCGGCAAGATTTTGCCGCGCCGCCTGACGGGCACTTGCTCCACGCACCAGCGCGCGCTGTCGGAAGCCATCAAACGCGCCCGGAATATCGCCCTCCTGCCTTTCGCAGCGGGAGCATAAGAGAAACCGGGACACGGGATACGGGTCACGGGACTCGGGACTCGGTCGACAATCGACGACGTACCGTTTTCGTACCCCGTATCCCGTACCCCGTATCCCGTGTCCCGTATCAGAGGAGTTTCGCTATGGAAGTTATCCTTCTTGAGAATCTTGATAAGCTTGGAAATCGCGGCCAGATGGTGAAAGTGGCTGACGGCTACGGCCGCAACTACCTGCTGCCCAAAAAGCTGGCGGTGGCGGCCACCCCCCAGAACCGCAAGTGGGTGGAGCAGCAGCGCGTGCGCTTCCTCAAGCTGGAGGCCAAGGAGAAGGCCGATGCCGCCGATCTCGCCACGCTGCTGGAAGGCGTCAGCGTTACCGTCATCCGCAAGGCGGGTGAAAAGGGCAATCTCTTTGGTTCTGTCACCTCCATGGACGTTGCCGAAAAGCTCCTGGCCCAGGGCTACCACATCGACAAGCGCAAGATCCATCTCACCACGCCCATTAAGGTGCTGGGTGAGTATAATGTCCCGGTCAAGCTCCATCGGGATGTGACCACGACGGTCAAGGTTACTGTGGAGCCCGACGAGGAGACCAAGGCCAAGCTCAAGGCTGCGGCGGAAGCCCAAGCCAAGGCCGAGGCAAAGGCTCCTGCGCCCCCCAAGGAAGCTCCTGCTGTGGAAGCTCCGCCCGTGGTAGCTGCGGAAGGCGCCGCGGAACCTCCCGCCAGCACTCCCGAAGCCGAGTAGCAAGTGTAGCGCACTGCGGCGGAGCCGCAACCCCATGCGTAGGGGCGAGCGGCGCCGGCCCTTGGCCGAACGGTCGTCCACCATTAAGACTGGCGGACTTTCAGCCGCGGGGACCCCGATGTGGCGCATGCATGGGCTTCCATGTATGCGCCGCCCCTTTTGAGGCTCGCCAAGATAGTACTTTTGGCCTATAGACAGCCGTGCTGGAATTGGGTATAAGGGGTTTCCTACGATCAGAAGCCCGCATTAGTGGAGATCTCCATGGGCTCAAACCCTCCGCACCGAAAGGTTTTGATCATCGAAGATGAACCGTCGATGCGGAGTGTTTTGTACGTATTGTTGGCGGGGCTTGGTTACGAGGGTGACGCTGCCCCCGACGCTTATCAGGCGTTGTCAAAGATTGGCCAGGATGAATTTGACGCGGTTCTGCTCGACCTTCGTAGCAGCCAGCTTCCCCCCGATCAAATGGTCTGCGCCATTACGGACCTCCGGCCCAGCCTGGTGGGGCGTGTCCTGGTGATCACCGGAGAATTCTCTCACCCCAGGACCCTGGAGATGCTCGAGCGCTACGCGCTGCCGCACGTTTCACGCAGCCACCTCACCTCCGACCTCCCAAGCTGTCTCGCGCAGATGGATGGCTTCACTTCCTTCGGCCTTGCGCCAAGATAATCGCGGATATTCCCCCTCTTAGTTTCCGTACCCATTGTAAGTCCGCGGGCGCCTTGAGCGGGGGTGGCCAGGGTCAGCGATTTTATCACTGTGGATTCTTCCGGCGGTGGTCCTATTAAAACAGTTTCTCTTTACACAAGGTATCGGTAGCGGCTTGCCCCATGCAGATTGATTACATAAGATTGCCCTGGGAATATCGCGCTTGAGAAAAGCCCACGCACTGGAAGAGTCGTCCGTCATTAAGATTGGTGGACTTTCAGCCGCGGCGACCCGGTGGCTGCCAGCTTGCGGATTCCGGTTGACGCATCCGGGTCACTTCGGTAACCATTGTCGTGCTAGGGTTGGTTCACTTTGACCACGACTGGCATCGCGTTGGATTAAGTGGCCGGCTTCGCCGGGATGTGCGGCAAGTGGGTGCCGAAGGTGGGTGTAAGGCGCAAAAACTGCGTAGCGGCAACAGATCCGATGGGGAGGATTCATCCTGGGCTACCAGCGCGCCGTGGGCTGCGGCCTGCCCACAATGCCTGTGTGCCCATGCAAGCCCAAATCTCCGGAGGTGGGTAATATGAACGGGAAGAAATACAAATCGGTGAGGCAAGGGATTATTCCTGCGCTCCTGGCGTTGGCTCTTGCCTGCGGATGGATGGCGACGGCTTTTGCCCAGGGAGCGGCCGAGCAGCCTTCCCTTGCCTTCAAGAATCCTTCTCTGCCGATTGAGCGGCGTGTCGACGATCTGGTTTCGCGCATGACGCTGGAAGAGAAAGTCTCGCAGATGCGGGACCATGCAGTCGCCATCCCGCGGCTTGGCATTCCCAAGTACGACTGGTGGAACGAGGGCCTGCACGGTGTCGCCTTCGCCGGCTACGCAACGAATTTCCCCCAGGTGATTGGGATGGCTGCCACTTGGGACACCAGCCTTGTCCACCAGATGGGCGAGACGGTCTCCACCGAGGCGCGCGCCAAGTACAACGAAGCCATGCGCCAGGACCAGCACGAAACGTTCTTCGGGCTTACCTTTTGGGCGCCCAACATCAACATCTTTCGCGACCCCCGTTGGGGGCGCGGCCAAGAGACCTATGGCGAAGACCCCTTCTTGACCGGCCGCATGGGCGTGGCCTTCGTCACCGGCATGCAGGGAAACGATCCGCAATACTTTCGGGTGGTCTCAACTCCCAAGCACTTCGCCGTGCACAGCGGACCCGAGTCGCTGCGGCACGGCTTCAATGTGGATGTCTCGCCGCACGATCTTGAGGACACTTACTTGCCCGCTTTTCGCGCCACGGTGACCGAGGCCCACGCCCAGTCCGTGATGTGCGCCTATAACGCCATCGATGGAACGCCGGCCTGCGCCAACACCATGCTTCTAGGCGACCATCTGCGCGACGCGTGGAAGTTCGACGGCTACGTGGTCAGCGACTGCGCCGCCTTGGCTGACATATTCAACGGGCACCACTACTCCGCCGACATGCCCCACGCGGCAGTCGCGGCGGTGAAAGCCGGCGCCGATCTCGAATGCGGTTACCGGGCGGGGCAGGCGTTCCCCTCGCTCCTTGACGCGGTTCATCAGGGCCTGATCCAGGAATCCGATCTTGACAACGCCTTGCGCCGCCTTTTCCGGGCGCGATTCAAGCTCGGCATGTTCGACCCGCCTTCCAGTTTCGCCTACGGGCAGATTCCCGCCAGTGAGGTCAACTCGCCTGAGCATCGGCAACTCTCGCTCCGCGCGGCACGGGAATCCATCGTGCTGCTGAAAAACCAGGACCACATCCTTCCTCTAAAAGGCGGGACCACTCGCATCGCCGTGGTCGGCCCCACCGCGGAGCTCGTTCAGTCCCTGCAAGGCAACTACAACGGACCACCGCCTTCGCCGGTCTACCCCCTGCAGGGAATTGAAAAGCAGTTCTCTTCCGCCCGGGTGGCTTATGCGCAGGGCTCGACGCTGGTGGAGGGGTTCGCGGTGCCCATCGAGCATACCGCGCTTCATCCCGCCAGTGGTTCCAGCAACGGACTTACCGGCGAGTACTTCCCCTCGCCAGACTTGAGCGGCGCGCCGGTCCTCACGCGCACTGACCGTAACGTCAATTTCAATTGGGACAAGGTTGTTCCCGTAAACGGCCTGCAGCGCGACAACTACTCGGTGCGCTGGAGCGGCAGCTTCACCCCGCCGGCGCCCGGAGACTACAAACTGGGTGTGCACGCGAACTACTGCTATTCCTGCGAAAACGCGGAAGGTTTCCGCCTTTACCTGGACGGCAAGCTGCTGGTGGAAAGCGGTGGCAAGACGGCCCAGGAAGGCGCCGTTATCGAGGCGCCGGTGACGTTCAGCGACACGCAACCACACCCCATCCGTCTAGAGTACTTGCACAGTACGGGGAGCGCCGGCATTGACCTTACCTGGCAGGCTCCAGCGGCGGTGCTGCGCGACCAGGCGGTGGAGGCCGCGAAGGAGTCGGAGGTCACCGTCGCCTTCGTCGGGCTTTCACCCTCGCTGGAGGGCGAGGAGATGGCGGTGAATCTGGCGGGATTCAGCGGTGGCGATCGCACCTCGATCGATTTGCCCGCGGCCCAGGAAGATCTGCTGAAGGCGCTCGCCGCTACCGGGAAGCCGCTGGTGGTCGTGCTCCAGAATGGCAGCGCCCTGGCAGTGAACTGGGCGGAGCAACACGCGGATGCGATCCTGGAAGCCTGGTATCCGGGCGAGGAAGGCGGCACCGCCATTGCCGAGACGCTGGCGGGGATTAACAACCCCGGCGGGCGGCTGCCCCTCACCTTCTACGCTTCCCTCCAGCAGCTTCCGCCCTTCGACGATTACTCCATGCAGAACCGGACCTACCGGTATTTCCACGGCCAGCCGCTCTACCCCTTCGGCTACGGTCTAAGCTACGCAAGCTTCGTCTACAGCAATCTCCGGCTCTCGTCCCAGAAGCTCGAAGCCGGCCAGCCCCTCACCGTGGAGGCGGACCTCCGTAATGCGGCCGCGATCAGCGCCGATGAGGTGGCGGAGCTATACCTCGAGTACCCGCCGTCGCCGGGCGCTCTCCTGCGCGCTCTCAAAGGATTCCAGCGCCTCCACCTGGCTCCGGGTGAGACCCGGCACGTCACCTTCCAGCTCAATCTGCGCGACCTGAGCTTGGTCACGGAAAAAGGCGAACATAGAATTGTGCCCGGCAGCTACACCGTCTTCGTCGGCGGTAGCCAGCCCACGGAAGGCGCCCCTGGCTCCGAGGCAAAGTTCCAGGTCACGGGGGAGGTAACGCTGCCGCGCTAGCGCCTAAAGGAGCTCGTAGCCAAGGACAGTGCATTTCTGCGTGGGCTTTTCTCGCGCGCGATATCCCAAAGGCAACCTTACGTCTTCAATCTGAATGGGGCAAGCCTTTACCATCATGACTTCGATATGTTTATTAATATCCTGGGACGAATGACCGCAGATTAATCCCGCTCGAAGCGGCACAACTCCACGCTACCTCCTTGAGAAGTTGGAGCGGGCTGCGAAGAAAAGCTTTCGTTTTGATACTCGCGACGGAGTTTCCCCTCTCATAGCGTATGGAGCGAAGCTTTGGAGTGCGTGTCCGCCGCGGCGGACACGCACTCCAAAGCTTCGCTCCGTGGGCCCTTCCCAGGAAACGCCAATCTGCTCTCATGCCTCAGGGCGCGCCGGCCGCAAGCACATCATTTCTTCCCTCGGGGCGACCTAACATTTGAGCACCCGCCCTGCCTTTCCTACTCGGGGGGGCGCCGCGGTGGGCACACACTTCCGAATTGAAAAGTCCGGTCAAACCGTTTTTTGCACACGCGCGGAGAATATCCACAGTTAGGCCTGACTTCTTCACAGGTTTTCCGGTTTTTGCACAAGATTTCCGCAAGCGGGGGCCAACTCGGTCTGTACACGCTCCTCCGGATAAGGCACACTTTGCTCTACGCGCAGCGCGCCTGTGTCTCAAGAAAAACCAGAATCCGTGAGGGAGGGGAATTGAGGTCCCGTGCACATTGAATTATACGAGCGCACTCATTTCTCTGGTCAATTCCTCGTCTAGCCTCAAGCAGTCGGGGACGTGTTGGGATATCGGAAGCACGGAGTCTCCAACTCGCAGTAGCAAGGGGTACCCCTCCCGCGTGGCGCGGGAATTATTGTAGAATGAATGGGGCATTTGCTTGCCCGAGAAGGATACTCTGTTGCCGACTGCTACCGCCAACGAACGATCTGTTCCCCACAACCTGGAAGCGGAACGGGCCCTGTTGGGCTCGGTGCTGCTCGATAATGGGGCCCTCAATTTCGCCCTCGAGCTTCTGGCTAAAGAAGATTTTTATTCGGAAGCTCATCGCCTTACCTTCGAGAAGATGGCCGCAATCTCGGAGAAGAATCGCACCATCGATTTGGTGACGCTCTCCGAGGAACTTGCCAAGGACGGCTTGCTGGAAAAAGCCGGCGGCGCGGCTTACCTCTCGGCGCTCACCGACGGCGTTCCCATCGGCACAACGGCGGCCATGGGCGAGTACTGCCGGATTGTCAAAGAGAAATCCACCATTCGCCGCCTGATCAATGCCTCCAACAACGTTCTGGCGCGCTGCTACGAAGGCACCGACGACCCCGAGACCCTGATTGATCTGGCGCAGAGCCAGGTGTTCGAGATTGCCGAGCAACGCGTGCCGGCGGGGTTCGCCAACATTCGCGAGATCGTTAAGTCGAGCTTCGGGAGAATCGACGTCTTGTTCGACCGCGGCCAGCGCGTGACCGGCGTCGAAACCGGGTTCGAGGACCTCGATAACATGACCTCGGGCTTGCAGGCCGGTGAGCTGATCGTCATCGCCGCGCGCCCATCGCTGGGCAAGACCGCGCTGGCGCTGAATATCGCCGCCCATGCCGCCATCAAGAATCGCAAGGTGGTGGGAATGTTCTCCCTGGAAATGAGCAAGGAGTCGCTGGTCATCCGCCTGCTTTGCTCGGAAGCGCGCATCGATAGCCACAAGCTGCGTACCGGCTTTTCCAGCAAAGAGGATTGGAACCGCATGACGCCTGCGCTCGGGCGCCTGTCGGAAGCGCCGTTCTACATCGAGGACACGCCGGCCTTGAGCATCATGCAGATTCGCGCCAAGGCTCGGCGCCTGAAAGCCGAAAAAGGACTCGACCTAATGATTGTCGATTACCTCCAGCTCATCTCCGGCCAGGGCAGATTTGAGAATCGCACCCAGGAAGTCAGCTATATTTCGCGCAGCCTCAAAAGCATTGCCAAGGAATTGAAAGTGCCCGTCCTGGCGCTCTCCCAGTTGAGCCGCGCCCCCGAACAACGGCCCGGCCAACGCCCGCAACTTTCCGACCTTCGTGAATCGGGCAGCATTGAGCAGGATGCTGACGTGGTCATCTTTATCTTTCGGGAAAAGAAGGCGGCCGAGGAACAGGAAGGCGAAGAGGAGTTCGTTCAGGGCGGGTCGGAAACCCGGCTGATTGTCGGTAAGCAACGCAATGGCCCCACCGGCGAGGTGCCCGTGGTCTTCCTCAAGCCTTATGCGAAGTTCGAGAATAAGGTGCACGAAGGCGGGGAGTCCTACCAGTGAATCCTCCTACTGATAAACTTTTGCGCCCCACCTGGGTGGAAATTTCGCTCTCCAAACTGCGCCGCAATCTCCAGCGCATCCGGAATCTGGCCGGTGCGCGCAAGGTGATGGCGGTGATCAAGGCCGATGCTTACGGCCATGGCGCCGTGCCGGTCTCCAAGTGTCTCGCCGAGTGCGGCGTGGATTGGTTCGGTGTGGCCACCGTCGAGGAGGCAGTGGAATTGCGGGCGGCGGGAATCGAGCAGCCCATCCTCTTGCTCGGCGGGCTTTATATGAGCGACCCCGCCCACCTGATCGAGTACCGGCTGACGCCCTCGATTTCCTCCACCATGCGGCTCGACACTTATGCGGAATGCGCGCGCCGCTACGGCCGGCCCATTGAGTTTCATCTGAAGGTGGATTCCGGATTGGGGCGATTGGGACTGCCACTCGACCGCGTGGCCGCCTTCGTGGATCATTACCGCGAGCTCGAAGGGCTGCAACTGAAAGGGCTCTTTACCCACCTTGCCTCGGCGGAGGATTTGGTGGCTTCCCAAACCGATGAGCAGGGTGCGCGCTTTGCCGAGGCGCTGGCGCAACTGCGCAATTTGCAGGTCGAGCCCGAATGGAAACACGTTTCCAACAGCGCGGCACTGTTGACGGGACGGAAGTTTCCCGAAAACCTGGTGCGCATCGGGGCGTTGCTGTACGGCTACTGTATGCCTCTGGTCGTGCCTCCGGGGCAGGAACTTCCCAAAGTGCCCGAGTTCGAGCCGGTCCTCACCTTCAAATCGCGCATCGTTTACATGAAGGACGTCCCCAGCGGCACACCTCTGGGATATGGCGCGGCGTTCTACACGCGGCGACCTTCGCGCATCGCCACGGTGCCCGTTGGTTACGCCGACGGCTTGAGCCACGCGCTTTCCAACCGCGGCTACGCCATCGTGCGCGGGCGACGCGTGCGCATCGTGGGCAGCATCAGTATGGATCTCTCCCTTATCGATGTTACCGACATCGCGGGGACGAACATTGGCGATGAGGTCATTCTGATGGGGCAATCGGACCACTGCTCCATTACCGCCGTGGAAATTGCCCAACTGCTGGACACCGTCCCCTACGAAGTCCTCTGCTCCATCGGCAAACGCGTGCCTCGCCTCTATGTGGATTGATCGTTGCCTAGTGGACGCCCGGCTGCCGGCCGGCGAAAAACTCCGGAAAGACCTTGCGGTAGATGGACATTCCCAACGCGGCGTGCATGCCAAGTTCGTCGAGCGCCGCAATCTCTTCGTCGGTGGTGATTCCGCCCGCCGCGGTAATGGGAAGTTGGGTGACAGCGCGCAAACTGCGAAACCATTCGATGTTCGTTCCTTGCAATCTTCCTTCCCCATCAATGTAAGTGCAAAGAAACCCGGAACAGTACGGCTCGAGCTGGGGCAGCGCCTGCGCACAAGTGAGCGGCAGCGTTTCCTTCCAGCCATGAACGGCCACGCGGTCGCCGAGTGAATCCACGGCGATCAGGATCTTCTCGCGGGGTACGGCCGCAGCGAGCTCACTTAAGAATTCCTGATTGATGCCCTGGGCGGTGAAAGCCCTACTGCCCACAATGGCCTTCAGCGCTCTGTCGTTCACCACTGCCTGCGCCCGCGCCGTGCTGCGGATGCCTCCACCCACACGGCAGGGCTTGCGGCGGCAAAGCTCGCGCACAATCTCCGCGTTGTTTTCCGCCTTGCCCATCGCCGCGTCCAAATCGATCACTTGGATTTCCGGATAGGCGGAGAATTTCTCGAGTACGGCAAGGGGCTCAGGCAGCTCGAGGAACTTCTCTTTGCCTTGGACAAGCTGCACAACCTTGCGATCCATCAAGTCGATGCAGGGAATGACCATGTCAAGAACCGGTTCTGGGTGCTAGGTTCTGGGTGCTGGGCGCTGGAGAAGCCGATTTCCTCCCTTGCTCCAGGGACCGCATTAATGCATGAAGCCACCGCCCCACCCGCTCTGCCAGATCCAGAACCTCGCTTGCCTCCGAATCATTGATGTAGGTTAGGCGTCGCGAAAGTCCAATTTGGGTTTCGAGTTCTGCTTGCGAGCCCAACGCAATCGAAATATGGTTCAAGTATGCCGGCAGGGTTCGGCGGCTATGTCCCTCCGCGATGTTCGACGGTACTGATACGGCAGCCGGCGAATCTGGCTGACCAAGCCATATGCCTCCCGGGATGGGAAACCAGAAGTTTGCTTGTAACAAATCTCTGCAAGCGTCATGGCCTCCTTCCAAACATCCAAATCTCGATACGACCTGATCTTCGGCATGGTTTGTCCGTCTAGCACCCAGTACCCAGAACCCAGCACCTATTCTCAAATTCTTACCGACACGCCTTGCATTCGCAGATACTCTTTCAAACTGCGGATAGTGTGCGTCTCGTAATGAAAGATTGACGCGGCCAGTGCTGCATCGGCGCAACCCCGCTGGAAAACCTCGGCAATATGTTCCGGGCTCCCGGCGCCGCCCGAGGCGATGACCGGGATATGCACCGCGCGCGCCACCATGGCGGTCAACTCGCAATCGAAACCCGCTTGCGTGCCGTCAGCGTCCATAGAAGTCAGCAGGATTTCTCCCGCGCCCAATTCCTCTACACGCCGCGCCCATTCGAGCGCATCGAGGCCCGTGGGCCTGGTGCCGGCGTGGGTCACAACTTCCCACCGGGGCGGTTGGTCGCCTTGTGGGGAAGGCGATGAATTTCGCATCCGGCGCGCATCAATGGCCACCACGACGGCCTGCCGCCCGTAATTTTCCGCAATGGCCTTGACCGTTTCCGGCGTTTCCACGGCGGCCGTATTGATCCCCACCTTATCGGCTCCGGCGGAAAGCAGTCGCCGCGCGTCATCGAGCACTCGAACGCCCCCTCCCACGGTAAGCGGAATAAAAAGCCGACGCGCCACCCGCCGGACGGTTTCCATCAGCGTGGCGCGACCTTCGCGAGTGGCGGAAATATCGAGCATCACCAACTCGTCGGCCCCTTCGCGGTTGTACATCTCCGCCAGGTCGCCGGGGTCGCCGGCATCGCGCAGGTTTACAAAATGGATGCCCTTCACCACGCGGCCATCTTTGCAGTCGAGACACGGAATGATGCGTTTGGCAAACATATATGGAAAACTGTCCGTTGTCCGTGGTCAGTTGCAATGGAACCGCTGAGATTGTCGCGGGCGACGGACAACGGACAATTGACAACGGACCACTCAGAGACTTAAAAAGTTCTTCAGAACTTTCAGTCCAACTTCCCCTGACTTCTCGGGGTGAAACTGGACAGCCCAGATCATGTTCATCTCGATTCCCGCGGCGAACGTCTGGCCATATTCGGTGATGGCGCACGCTTCGGGCGTCGCGGGCCCGTAGTAAGAATGGCAGAAGTAAACAAAGCTGCCGTCGGGGACTCCACGGAACAAATCTGTTTCGCGGCGCAGAGCAATCTGGCTCCAACCAATGTGGGGAACCTTAAAAACGCCCTGAAAGCGCGTCACGCACCCCGGCAGGAGGCCCAAGCCGGCGACGCCGGGGGCTTCCTCGCTTGATTCGTAGAGCGCTTGCAAGCCCAGGCAGATGCCGAGAAAGGGTTTTCCCGCAGCGAAGGCTTCCCGCAGCGGCGTCAGCATCTGGCGCTCCGCGAGGCCCTTCATCATGGCGCCAAAGTGCCCTTGCCCGGGGAAAATGATTTTTTCCGCGGCCCGCAGCGCCGCAGGCTGATCGACCCTTTCACCCGAAAGGCCGAGGTACTCGATCGCCTTGAGCACCGAGCCCACATTCCCCCCGCCGTAATCGAGGACGGCAATCATAGGAGCCCTTTCGTGCTGGGAAGCTGCGTTTTCAGCCGGCGGTCGCGCGAACAGGCAAAACGCAGCGCTCGCGCAAACGCTTTGAACAGGGCTTCAATGGCATGGTGGCTGGACCTTCCGTACGCGACCTTGAGGTGCACGTTGGCCCCGGCGGCGGTGGTGAAGCCATGAAAGAAATCTTCCAGCAACTCGGTCTGCAAATCACCCACGTAACGCACCTTCAGGGGGACCTTCAGCACCAGGTAGGGCCTGCCGCTCAGGTCGATGGCTGCAATCGCCAGGGTTTCATCCATGGGCATGAGGAAATAGCCGGCGCGATTAATGCCCTTCTTGGAACCGAGTGCCTCGCGTAAAAGTTGCCCGAGGACGATCCCCACGTCCTCCACGGTGTGATGCTGATCGACGTCCAGGTCGCCGCGCGCGTCGAGAACCAGGTCGAATCCTCCGTGCCGGGTGAGAAGTTCCAGCATGTGATCGAGGAAGCGAATGCCCGTCGATATTTTGTAAGTGCCGCGGCCATCCAGATTCAGACGCCCGCGGATATCGGTCTCGGCGGATTTGCGATGCAACGTGGCGATGCGCGCTTTCATGCAAACCATCCTGGGGAAGAGTACGCGACCATATTCTCCCAAGCTCCCACGCCAATGCGAGTTTGGATGAGACCATGCAAGCTTTCAAGTTCAGACATAAGGCGGCGCGTTTGCGCTTGCGAGCCGATGGTGAATCGCAGGTAACCCTTCAGATGCGAATCGTAGCTCCAGTCGCGGACCAGGATCTTCTTGCGGCGCAGTTTTTGGGCAATTTCCGGGGCGTGCTCGCCCACACGGGTTAGGACGAAGTTCGCGGAACTGGGCACGTAGGGAATGTGGTGGGCTTCCAGCCAGCGGCAAAAACCCGCGCGATTGGCTCGGATCGTCTCGGCGTACTTGCGCACCTGGGCGTCGTAGCGGATGGCGATGCAGGCGCACATCAGGGCGAGCGAGTTCACGGCAAAAGGGTTCTGCCCGCGTTGCAGGGGATCGATGAGTTGAGGGTTGGCAAAGAGGCAGCCCATGCGCAGCGCCGCCAGTCCGAAGGCCTTGGAGAATGTCCGCGTCACGATAAGGTTCGGATACTTGCGAATCCACGGCAGTATGGTCTGGCCGGAGAAATCCTGATAAGCCTCGTCGACCAGCACCACCGTTTCCGGAGCAGCGAGCAGAATGGCCTTCAAAGCGGCCTTGGGAATCTGCGTGCCCGTAGGATTGTTGGGGTTGGCCAACGCCACCCAACGCACCTTCTGCTTCTTCAACGTGGCGACGAATTCATCCGTGGGCAAACGAAAGTGTTCGTCGTACCGAATGCGCAGGATTTTTCCGCCCGCAACATTGTGGAAGAACTCATACACGGGGAAAGTGGGGGCGGGCACGAGCAATGTGTCACCGGGATCGACGAAAGTGTCGCAGACCATCTTGAGCGCATCGTCGGTGCCGTTGGCGAGAAGCATCTCCTCCGGCTTCACGCGAAAAAAAGCGGCGAGTTTGCCACGCCCTTCGTCGTACTCGGGATAGCGCGTCATCATCTCCGGGTTCAAGGCGCGCCGCAAGGCGCGAATAACCTGAGGAGGGCAGCCCACCGTATTCTCATTGAAGTCGAGGCGCATCTTGCCGCCGCGGCCCTCCTGGGGAGGCCGGTACTTCTTCAAGGTTTCAATGGCCTGGCGTGGTCGAATCATTTGCTACATCCTAAGGCGCTCCCGGATGCGCACTGTGGTTAGTCCACCAATGAGGGCAAATGCCCGCGCGATTCCAAGTGGCCTGTTACAACCTAACCCACAGATTACAATGTACTTAGCTAAGAATAGCTTTTACCAGTTCAAAATGTTGCGTGTCTAAGACATTTTGTCGCAATCGCCGCCCAGAGGGTATGATTGCGAACGTCATTTTGTCCGTCGCCTGTCGCCCATCTTGCGAACGACCTCCCTCAGTGTCGGGCGTTTTTTCCCACAAAGCGGGTCTGGACGGAATACGCGTGCGCTTTCAATCCTTCGGTATTTGCCAGCGTAACCAGGGTCTTTTCCAGTCCTGCCAGCCCGCGAGGGCTGAGCCGTTGGACGGAAATGGCCTTCACAAAATCCGCCGCGCTCAGGCCGCCGCGCAAACGTGCTGCGCCGCTGGTGGGGAGGATGTGATTCGTCCCCGAGGCATAATCTCCCGCGGCGACAGGGCTGTAGGCTCCTAGAAAAATCGACCCGGCGGATTGCACGCTCCCCAGCAGTGAGGTGGCGCCCTCGAAAAGCGTCAGGTGTTCGGGAGCCAGGCGATTGACGAGTTCCGCCGCCTCCGCCAGGTTGCGCGTTACGATGATTCCACCCTGCGTGGCAAGCGCCTGGCCCGCGAGGGGCAAATCCAGACGCGTCACGATTCCCCGCGCCGCCGCCCGCACCTGGAGCGCCAATTTGAGGGAAGTGGTGATGAAAATGGCCACGGCATCGGGGTCGTGCTCAGCTTGCGCCACCAAATCCGCGGCGATCCATTCGGCGTTGCCGCGCCCGCCCACCAGCACCAGTTCGGACGGTCCGGCGATGAAGTCGATGCCGCACTCGCCCGCCACCTGCTTTTTGGCGGCAGCAACGTAGCGGTTCCCCGGCCCCACGATCTTGTCGACGCGCGGCACAGACTCGGTTCCGAAGGCAAAGGCGGCGATGGCCTGCGCCCCGCCCAATCGATAGATTTTCTTCACTCCCAACAGGTCTGCGGCCACCAGAACCGCCGGCGCCGGTCGCGGTGAAGTCACGATCACATCGCCGACTCCCGCCTCTTGCGCGGGGATGACGCTCATGAGAACGGTCGAAGGCAGTGGAAAGCGCCCGCCGGGAACGTAGCAGGCCACGCGCTCGAGCGGCCGGAGGATTTGCCCAACGCTGACGCCGGGGCGGGTGAGGCACGTCCACGTCCTCGGCAACTGCCGGCGCGCCGCCTTGCGAATATTCGCCGCCGCCACTCGCACCGCCTCCTCAAAGCCGCGGGGGACTTCGCGATGGGCGCGGTGAATCTCTCCGCGGGACACGGTGAAGCCTGTCTGGCGGAGGTCGAAGCCGTCAAATTTCTTCGCGTAACGCAGCAGGGCGCGATCACCGTGGCGCCGGATGTCCTCCAGGATGGGGCGGACCACCGCCTCCGCCTCCGCTAAAGTGGTGGAGCGTGCGCGAAGCAGTTTGCTGATCGCCTTTGTATCGCTGCTGCGAATAATGTTCAACATCTAGGTAGGTTCCAGGTGCCAGGTATCAGGTGTCAGGTTCCAAATGCCACGCTGTATTCTAAGTGTCACTGACCTATGCTTAACACGGATAAACCCCCTCACCCCCAGCCCCTCTCCCCCAAGGGGGCGAGGGGAGTTGGTGGCATAACAAAACGCTCAACTCTCCCCTCGCCCCTTTGGGGGAGATGGGGTCTTGTCATCATAATTCGCAGCCCTCGATAGGTTCCGCGAACATCTGGCAAGTGACTACTATCACCTAATCTCCAGAAATTGACACCTGACACCTGATACCTTCACACAACGATCTTATTCAGCGGGTATTCCACAATGCCTTGCGCGTTCGCCGCCTTAAGGCGTGGAATGATCTCGCGCACGGTTTTTTCTTCGATGACGGTGTTGACGGCGACCCACTCGGAATCGCTCAGAGCCGAAATCGTGGGCCGCTTCAACGCCGGCAGAACCGACAGCACATTCTCCAGGTCGTCACGGCGGACGTTGAGCATCAGGCCCACCTTACCCGCGGCCTCGATGGCCCCTTGCAAGAGCATGATGAGCGTCTCGATTTTCCGGCGTTTCCAGGCATTTTCCCAGGCGCCGGCGTTAGCGATGAACTTGGTGTTCGATTCCAGAACCGTTTCGACGATGCGCAGCCCATTGGCGCGCAGCGAGGAGCCGGTTTCCGTCACTTCCACGATGGCGTCGGCCAGCACCGGCGGCTTCACTTCCGTGGCGCCCCAGGAAAACTCGACTTTGGCCTTTACTCCGTTCCGCTCGAGGTAACGCTGCGTGACCCCCACCAGTTCCGTGGCGATGATCTTTCCTTGTAGGTCCTTCACGCTCTGGAAAGGCGACTTTTCCGGGACGGCGAGCACCCAGCGCACCTTGCCGAAGGTTTGCTTGGCGTAAACCAGGTCAGCCACTTCGATGACCTGGGCTTCGTTTTCGAGAATCCAATCCTTGCCCGTCAGTCCGGCGTCGAGGATGCCGTCCTCCACGTAGCGGGCCATTTCTTGCGCGCGGATCAGCATGCACTCGATTTCCTCGTCATCGATGGAGGGAAAATACGAGCGCGAGCTGACACTGATTTCATAGCCCGCGCGCCGAAAAAGTTGCAACGAGGCTTCTTGCAGGCTTCCTTTGGGCAAACCCAACTTCAACACGCTCATGTTTGGCTCTCCGGGTGGACGTCGTAGCGCCGATGTAGCGCCGTTGTAGCGCCGGGCTTTAGCCCGGCACAAGGTTACGTAGCGGCGAGTTTACCTCGCCATGGCGGCGTAAAGCCGCCGCTACGGTAGGCCGCCCTCCCGACCTTGTCGGGACAGGTGCCGGGCGGCGCTACACCGCCTCATGTCTGGCTCTCCGGGTTCTTGTCACCATAGACTTTCGCCGGATTGAATTCACGCTCCAGGATGATTTCCTCACCCTTGGGGGTCAGCCTGCGGAAGAAGCACGAGCGATAGCCCAGGTGGCAGCAACCCGGGCCGGTCAGATCGGCTTGGATCAGCAGCGCATCCTGGTCGCAGTCCACGCGGATTTCCCTCGCCACCAGCCGGTGCCCGGAAGTCTCACCTTTGGTCCACAGTTTCTGGCGCGCGCGGCTATAAAAGGTGACGAACCCGTCATCGAGGGTCTTCTGGTAGGCGTCCGCATTCATATACCCCAGCATCAAGACCTTTCCCGTGCGATGGTCCTGAATGATGGCCGGGATTAGCCCGTCCTCCTGATACTTGAGTTCGATCATGCACAACCCCCCTGCTTGAAAATGAAAAAGCCCGCTGATTCCTTGTGTCAGCGGGCCGCTTTGCCGATCTCGGTTGGTGCTTTAAGCATTCGACCGCTGACACGTCACCCGGAAGCTGATGTGATGATGATGGTGGTGTGCCAGCGCGCGTAACATGACTTTACAGACTACCTTGCTGCCGCCAAGCCTGTCAATACGGATTTTGGGTAATGGGTGAGTTTGGAGAAAGCGGTCAATCAACGATGAAAACCGTCGCTCCATTTTCGGTAGGAACTTGGATTAGATTGGGTATATTGGGCAAGGGGGTAGCCGCGCCGACTCTGTGGCTACCACATCTACCGCCCTCTCCGAGGGAGGCCGTTTCCAAACTGGCAAAAGCACGTTTTTTATAACGAATAATCAATAATTTGCGCTGTGTACAATCATACAATACGTCATTGTGAAACTCTCTCGAGGGGAGAGGATGGACCGCCACCGGCGCTTTCATCAGCCGGGGCGGGAAGGGGGCCCCACATTCTGCTGATTGTGGGGGTGAGGGATCACATCGCCGCCCAATCACCATGGGGTTGCGGCTCCGCCGCGCTGCGCTACCTCCTGACAAGCCCACGGTCAAATGCCCAGGCAGACTGTCCGTGGCGCCTCTGACACCGTTCTCCCTCCATCAACCATCGCCATTACATGCCCCCCCGGACAAGCGCAATCGAGGCCACCGCGCGCAACCTTCTAGCGCCCGCGCTCGTCTAGGTATATAAAAGATCAGGAGGCAAACCCCATGAACGTCATACCGCCCAGATCGGTGCTGGCTGCTCTTCTCTTCGCGGGTGCGGCGGTAGGCGTTCCTGGCGCCGCGCAGGAGCCACAGCCCCCGGCGCCAACCACCGAGATGGCCGCGAGCGAGTCCACTTTCGAGCTTCGCGCCGAACGTAACCTAGTGGTGGTGCGCGCCGTGGTGCGAGACGCGAGCGGCAAGGCCGTCACCGGCCTTCACAAGGAAGATTTCCGGCTGTTCGACAACGGGAAACCGCAGACCATCGTCGGGTTTAGCATCGAACCTCTTGAAACCAAGCCTGGTCCTGAGGCGCCCGGAACCGCGGCGCCGCCGTCCGCGGCGGCCCCGACAGAAGCTGAGCATCCCGTGATCATGCCCGAGCGCTTTGTGGCGCTATTCTTCGACGATGTCCATATCTCTTTCGAGGACCTGGTTCGTACGCGTGACGCCGCCGGGCGCTACATTGCGACGAATCTGCAACCCTCCGACCGCGCGGCGCTTTTTTCGGCGTCGGGCGACACGCATCTTGATTTCACCGCCGACCGCGACCAACTGCACGCGGCGCTTCTCCGCATTCGTCAGCACCCCATGCCGGCGGGCGGTGGGTGCCCGAAGATCGACGAGTACCAGGCCTATCAGATCGTCGAGCAAGGCGACACCACGGCACTTCAGGTCGCGGAGGCAACCGCGCGTACGGAGTGCTGCGGAGGCCAGCCGAGCGAAAGCATAGCGAGATGCGCCGAAGCGGATCCCAACTACCTCAAGGCCCAATCACGGAGTATCATGGACCAGGTGGATTTCTCCTCGCGGTATGTTTTCCAGTCATTGGAATCGCTGGCGCGACAAATGGCAACTCAGCCTGGCCAGCGCAGCGTGGTCTTTCTCTCGCCGGGATTTTTTACCGAAATGGAGACCTATGACCTAAATCAAGTGATCGATCGCGCTTTGCGCGCGGGTGTGGTGATCAATACGCTGGATGCGCGCGGACTTTACGGCGACTTTCCTCTCGGCGATGCCAGCCAGGAGGAGGTTGGACCTCTCGCGGTGGCTGGGCTCAGGGCCCGAATCCATCAGCAGAGCATGCTGGCACAGACCACCGTGCTGGCAGCGCTGGCTTCAGGGACGGGGGGCGTCTACTTCCACGACAGCAATGACTACGACGCAGGATTTCGCCGCACCGGCGGCCTTCCCGAGGCGAGTTACGTGCTCACCTTCTCGCCGGAGAATCTCAAGTCTGACGGGACATTCCACAATCTTAAAGTGACGCTGGCGAATGCATCCCACCTTACCGTGCAAGCCCGTCGCGGATACTACGCGCCCAAGAAATCCGAAGACCCGGCGGTGCGAGCCGATGACGAGATCAGGGAACAAGTGTTCTCCCGCGACGAGGTGCGCGAGCTGCCCATGGAGGTAAACACGCGCTTCTTCAAGACCGACAGCGTGAATGCGAAACTGTCGGTGTCCGCGCATGTCGATGTGAGCTCGATTCAGTTCCGCCAGGAACAAGACCGCCACGGCGATGATGTAATCCTGGTGGCCGCGCTATTCGACAGCAACGGAAATTACGTCACGGGCATGCAGAGGAAATACGTATTGCACCTGCGCGACGCTACTTTCAATCATGCGGTTCATGGCGGAATCTTCTTGAAAGCCGACCTGGACGCGAAGGTGGGCACGTACCTGATGCGAGTGGTGGTAAGGGATGCGGAATCCGGTCGAATTGCTACAACGAATAGTACGGTGGAAATACCCTACTGAGGACTTACCTCCTTTCCTGCACACCTACAGGCGCGTAGCCACGGACAGTGCAGTCCTGCCCGTGGGTTCTTCGGGCGGCGGTACAGTTACAACAATTTCACTTTGAATAAGGCAACCGTGGCGGCATGCCCCATTCAGATTGATGACGTAAGATTGCCCTGGGGATATCGCGCCTGAGAAAAGCCCACGCATTATGAAAGGGCGCCCCCCATTAAGATCGGCGGCCTTTCAGCCGCGGCGACTCCGTGGCTACCCGCCCAAGGCGGAATCCTACCGCTCTTTCCCTTGGAACTAAAAGGTACCTGACTCCTTTTCTCCACCTTTTCTCCGGTTGACTTGAGCCCCAAAGGGGCGAAATAACGAAGCCCAGGCTGAAAGTTCGCCAATCTTAATGGCGGACTGAAGGCCTGGGTTAAAATAGCATCCCCGATTTCATCTTCGAGCCCTGAAAGGGCGAGATACGTGTTTCACTATGCCTCAATCGCTTTTGCAACTCTACCTGCACCCCGGACGCGCAGGGAATCACCCACGACGATCGGTCCGTGTGGGATTGAAGAAGATTGTTCCGCCCTTTCAGGGCTCGGGGTTGATGGGCGTCATGTTGGCCCAGGCCGTTGGTCCGCCATTAAGATCGGCGGACTTTCAGCCGCGGCTTTGTTGTTTCGCCCCCCATTCGCTTCGCTCAGGGCAGGCTTTGGGGGCTCAAAAACGCGGGGCTCGTTGGCTCATCCCTCTTTCGCTTCGCTCAGGACAGGCATTTGGGGCTCAAAGGCCGCTACCGGTGCCAATCGTGGATGAGGATGCGCAGGGCGGAGCCGGCGGCGTCATACTCCAACAGGGGGGCGATAAGTTTCACATCAAAAGGGTCGTCGTCGCTGCGCTGGGGGTGGCCGGGAACGGTCACTGCTGGGGTTTCGTAAATGGGGCTTGGCGAGCCCGGGCGGAAGAGCAGAAGGACTCCCTCGACGTGATCGGGCCGGAGGAAAACGGGAGGGTCGAGCGGGAATTCCAGGCGCACAATCGCGTCCAGGTCGGCATCCTGGCAGGTGGCGCGCCGATGCCAGGGCAGCCTGGTCAGTAAGCCCTCCGGCTTGCTTTCCTGAAATACAAAGCGATCGATGACCCTCACTTGATCAGGGGGCAGGTTGTGAGTGTCAACACAGAAGGAATGGATTTTCCGGAACGCCGCGGGGTTCAGAACGAATCCCTCGAGCTTGCGGTTCTTTGCCCACAGCGGCCAAGGCGTCAAAAGCAGGAGGATTAACAGCCCACACCTCATTCGCGGCATGCTTCCCTCCTGGGGAGAAGGTTTCAGTCCCGCTTGCATACATCGGTCAACAGTTCCGACAAGCCCACACCCTTCTGCTCAGCCTTAAAGGATTTTAGCACAGTCCCCCTTGCCATGTGCCTCCGTGCCTCCGCTGGGTACTGTCCTGATTTGGGTCGTAACGCCGGCTTCCAGCCGGCACCGGAGCCGCCAAGATGGCGGCGCTACGCCCACATTAGGACAGCACCCTCTGCCGCCAGGTCCGCCTGCTGAGGGATGGTGAAGGTTGGGCTGGGGGATGGGGCATAGGCGTTAAAATAAGCACTTTGGTGCTGTGGGAATGATCTTTGCACCTCCTCCCAGGCCCGGAGGGCCGTAAGAGGGTAGCCCACGGCGTAAGCCGTGGGTGGAGCCCCGAGGTTGCGAGCCCAGCCCCAGCGGGGCGACAGAAAAGGCCCGGAATCCCCGTGGCCACGGGGGATTCTTTCGCCCCTCCGGGGCTCACCTTCAAGGTTACTCCCTCCACCCACGGCTTACGCCGTGGGCTACGATCTTTCGCCGCTCCGCGGCTGGGAGCGCAACGCCAGTCTTAATTTAATGCCTATGGGGGATGGGGTAGGCCGCCGCTTGGGGGCTGGGGGTATCGGTTTGGGTCCCTCTGGCTGAGGCGGTTGAGTTCGCTCTTCTTATGATTCGATCCTACTGGTACAATCGCTGGTTGTCCGTTTGCGCAGACGCAAGGGAATGAGTGCCGGCGGGCGAAACGCCATCATGACAAGGAGTGTGCAGTGGGTGATCACGAGGAAGACTTTGCCGCAATGTTCGAGGCTTCGATCCTGGCCAAGCGCCTCGATCAGGGCGAATTCGTGGAGGGCAGGATCGTCGCCATCGGCCCGGAGGTGGCGTTAGTCGACGTGGGCCGCAAGGGTGAGGCGGTAATGGATATCGGCGAACTGAAGAACGCCGACGGCGAGATTGAGGTCAAGCTGGGTGACCTGGTTCAGGCGATGGTGGTATCGACGCAAGGTGGGCTGACACTCTCCCGCAGGCTGGGGAGATCGGGGGCGAGCGATCAGCAGTTCGAGGTTGCCTTTCAAAGCGGCCTGCCGGTGGAAGGGAAGGTGGAGCGGCAGATCAAGGGCGGCTACGAGGTGCGCATCGGCCGGCGCCGCGCGTTCTGTCCGGTTTCCCAGATCGACCTCCGCGGCGCGGACGCCTCCGCGCACGAAGGGCATGTCTACCCATTCCGCATCATCGAGTACAAGGAAGGCGGCGAGAACATCGTCGTCTCCCGGCGCGCGCTCCTGGAGGACGAGGAGCGGGCGAACGCCGCCAAGGTCCGCGACCAGATCGTTGCCGGCGCCGTCATCACCGGCCGTGTCGCCTCCGTCCGCGACTTCGGCGCGTTCGTCGATCTCGGCGCAGGCGTCCAGGGACTCCTCCACGTGTCCGAGATGGCGTGGTCCCGCGTATCGAACCCGGCGGAGATGGTCAAAGCGGGCGAGGAGATCACGGTCAAGGTCCTGCGCGTGGACGAGGAAAAGAAGAAGATATCGCTCGGGTTGAAGCAGCTTTCCGCCGACCCATGGTCGAGAGTGCCCGAGGTGTATAAAGTGGGCCAACGGCTGCCAGGCCGCGTCACGCGCGTAGCGCAGTTCGGCGCATTCGTGGAGCTCGAGCCGGGCGTCGAGGCGCTGGCCCACGCTTCCACGTTCGAGCCCACCGGACGATCGGGAGGCTGGGCGGGTCAGGTCGCTCCCGGGACGACGGGCACCTTCGAGATTCTCGCCATCGACCTCGAGCAGAAACGGATCGGCGTGGCGCTTGTTTCGGAAGCTTGGGCGCGGACCGAGGGGGCTGCGGCGGCCCGGCCTGGCATCGTTCCGGGCGCGCGCCTGACGGGAAAGGTCGAACGACACGAGAAATTCGGTGTGTTCGTCTTCCTCGCCCCCGGACGTACCGGGGTCATCCCCTTGAGCGAAACCGGCATCGCCAAGGAAGCCGATGTCCGGCGAGCCTTGCCAGTCGGGGCGGACGTCGAGGTCATCGTGCTGGAAGTCGATCCGTCAGGCCGGCGCATCCGCCTGAGCGCGAAGGCCGTCATGGATGCGCGCGAGGCTGAGGAAGTGCGCGAGTGGACGGAACGCAATGCTCCTCCCGCTGAGGGCTACGGTGCACTCGCGGACAAGCTGCGCTCGGCGCTCAAGTCGCAAGAGAAGTGACGCTCGCACCGTCCCGGGTTTTGCTACCAGCCCTCAGGCACGTGCAGGCTTTCGGTCGGCGATTTTGGGAGGGGGCGGGTCTTCGCCCAGAGCGGAGAGCACCACGGGTCGGCGGTCGGGGAATTCCGCCACCAGAGATAGCGTGCCGCCCATACCTTCGACGGCTTTGCGCAGAGTGGAGAGCAAAAGGTCGGTGCGCTTCTCCAGCCGCGAGACGCTATCCTGATTGATTTTCAGGGTTTTGGCGAGGCGGACCTGGGTGAGCTTGCGGGCTTTGCGCAGTTCCCGCAGGGTCATCTCTTCCGCCATTAACTCCGCCGCGCGCACCTCAACTTTGCTGCGCTGCAGGGCGGGCAGGCCACGGATTTTGTCATTTACCTTGATCGGCATAGTTACTTCTCCTGTTTTGGCAACCGCCCCACATGCGCGTCCAGGCGGTCATCGGCCTTGCGAATGAGTTCACGGTAGAATCGTTTTTCGCTGCCCCCAGACTTATCCCCCGCCACCAGCAAAATGGCATGTCGTCGGGGGTCAAATGCGAAGGCAACTCTCCATTCGCCTCCGGCGGCGCTGAACCGCAACTCCTTGAGACGGGAGTGGTGCGAGCCCTTCAATGTGTCAACTCGCGGGCGGCCCAAGTGCGGCCCGAAGCGCTGGAGGAGGAGCGACAAGGCGAGAATCTCAGTCTGCACATCCTCGTGCAATGCGTCAAACTCCGGCGCAAACTCGTCGCCGATTTCAACCACCCAGCTCACAGGCATAATATGGCATTTAATCCATATGGTGTCAAATGCATGTCTTGGGAATCATGGCGATGGATCGCATGCCGTTCTCTCCGGCTGCTGATGATTATCCCTTCGCGGAACAAGGCAGCCGCACCGGCGTTTCCGATGCAGAGGTTTGAGGTTGGCTCATTTGGGCTGCCGTGATGGCACTTGACCGGAGGAGGCGCCACGAGGGCCCTACGGTCCAGCCGTCTAACCGAGGCTCGCCAGCCGATTGAGTCCGTCCAGGTAGGCTTTGGCGCTGGCTTCAATCACGTCCGTGGAAGCGCCCCGCCCCACGACCCGCCGCTCCCCTTTTTCCAGTTGCACGGTGACTTCACCCATGGCTCCCGTGCCGCCGGTGATGGCATGAATGTCGTAGCGCACCAGTCGGGCGGAGTCTCCCGCCAGCGCCGTGATGGCCTTATAGACGGCGTCCACGGGACCATTGCCGATGGCGGCCCCTTCCCGCACGTCCCCATGGACGCGCAAACGCAAGGTGGCGGTGGGGATGGCCGAGGTACCGCTCGAAACCTGCAAGTATTCGAGTTGCCAGACTTCCGGCACCGGGTGCGATTCATCGCGCACAATGGCCACCAGGTCCTCGTCAAAAACCTCCAGCTTCTTGTCCGCCACGGCCAGAAAGCGCTGATAGATGACGTCCAGATCCTCTTTGGAAAGCTTGTGTCCCAGCTTTTCCAGGCGCGCGCGCAAACCGGCGCGTCCCGTGCGCGCCGTCAAAACCACGTGGCTCTGCTCCAAGCCCACGTCTTCCGGGCGCATGATCTCGTACGTCTCCCGGTTTTTCAGAAATCCATCCACGTGGATTCCCGAGCTGTGCGAGAACGCATTTCCGCCCACCACGGCTTTATTGGGCGGAACCACTGTGCCGAGCAGATCGGACACCAGGCGGCTGGTGCGGTACAGCTCGCGGGTGTCGATGCCCGTGGACACGCCAAAGAAATCGGCTCGCGTGCGGAGGGCCATGATGATCTCTTCCAGCGCGGCGTTCCCCGCCCGCTCTCCGACTCCATTGATGGTGCCCTCCACCTGGCGGGCGCCGTTGGCAATGCCCGCCAGTGAGTTGGCAACCGCCATGCCCAGGTCGTCATGGCAGTGGACGCTGATGGTGGCGCGCCGGATGTTGGGAACGTTTTCGGCAATGCCCCGAATCAGCGCCCCGTATTGTTCCGGCACCGCGTAGCCGGTGGTATCGGGAATGTTGACGACGGTCGCGCCGGCATCAATGGCGGCCTCGAGGATTTCATAGAGGTAGTCCGGCTCGGCGCGGCCGGAGTCTTCGGCGTAAAACTCGACATCATCAACGTGGCTGCGAGCTCGCTTGACCGCCGCAACCGCCATCTGCATCATTTTGGCTTTCTTCTCACCGAGCGTCTTACCGTATTTCTCGTCGCGGAATTTCCCCATGATGTGAATATCCGAAACGCCGATGCCGGTATGGATGCGCGGCCTTTTGGCCTTCGCCAGCGCCTTGCCGCAGGCCTCAATGTCCTCGGGCACGGCGCGCGACAAAGCGCAAATTACCGGTCCATCAATTTCCTGCGCGATCCGCTTGACGGCTTCGAAGTCTTCGGGCGACGAAGCGGGATATCCCGCCTCGATGACGTCGACTTTCAGGCGGGCCAACTGCCGCGCCAGCGTGAGCTTGTCGGGGCTGCTCAGCCTCGACCCGGCCGCTTGTTCGCCATCCCTCAGCGTGGTGTCAAAAATCGCAACTTTCTGCCCTTTGCTCATACCCGTTATCCCCATCGTAAGGTTCTCGCAGGCATTCTCCCCATTCATGCCGGATTAGCGCCTGCGGAGCACGGCTAAGCTCGTACAAATTACCACGAATCGGCAGCCCATTGGACAGGGCTGACCCAGCATACGGTTGCGCTGCGCCAGCCATCTTCGGCTGATGATGTAAACGCCAGTCGCGCGTGTGGTCGGCGCTGTCCTTATTGCGGGTTGGACCGCGGTGAGGCGCCCAGAAATGTAAAAACTCCAGAGGGTGGCGCGAGCCGCCACCCTTGCTGTACTATTTCCCGCACTTCAGGGCGGCGAGGCCCAGGAACTCCGCGGCGCTGCCCAATTCCTCCTCGATGCGGAGCAATTGGTTATATTTGGCAATGCGGTCGCTGCGGCTGGCGGAACCGGTCTTGATTTGGCCGGTGCCGAGGCCGACGGTGAAGTCGGCAATGAAGGCGTCCTCGGTCTCCCCCGAGCGGTGCGAGACGACGGACGTGTAGCCGTGGCGGCGGCCGAGTTCGATGGCGCGAATGGTCTCTGTGACCGTGCCAATCTGGTTCAATTTGATCAAAATCGAATTGGCCACGCCCTCTTCAATGCCGCGCGCCAGGCGGTCCGTGTTGGTCACGAAAATATCGTCACCAACGATCTGAATCTTACTTCCCAGTTCCTTGGTGAGAAGCGCCCAGCCTTCCCAGTCATCCTGCGCGAGGCCGTCCTCAAGGCTGACGATGGGATATTGGCGTACCCAGTCGGCGTAGAGTTTCACCATGTCCTCGGATGACTTCTTCGACTTATCGGACTTAAAGAAGACGTACATCCCGTCCTGATACATCTCGCTGGATGCGGGATCGAGGGCGATCGAGATATCATGGCCCGGCGAGTAGCCCGCTTTGGTGATGGCTTCCAGCAGCACTTCCACGGCTTCAACGTTCGACTTCAAGCTCGGGGCAAAGCCGCCCTCGTCGCCCACGGAGGTATTGTAGCCGCGGTCTTTCAGAACCTTCTTGAGGGTGTGGAACGTCTCCGCGGCCATGCGCAGCGCCTGCGCGAAGCTCTCCGCGCCCACCGGCATAATCATGAATTCCTGAAAGTCCACGGTATTGTCGGCATGCACGCCGCCGTTCAACACGTTCATCATGGGGACGGGCAGCACACGCGCTTGCAATCCGCCCAGATAGCGATAGAGAGGGATGCGCGCCGATTGCGCCGAGGCGCGGCAAGCCGCCATGGAGACGGCCAGGATGGCATTGGCGCCGAGCTTGGCTTTGTTGGGGGTGCCGTCGAGCGCGATCATGCGCTCGTCGATCTCCGTCTGGTTGCCGGCGTCGTGTCCGCCGAGATTGGCGGCAATTACCGTGTTGATGTTGTCCACGGCTTGCGTGACGCCCTTGCCCATATAGCGCCGCTTGTCGCCGTCGCGCAGTTCCACCGCCTCGTGCTCGCCCGTGGAGGCGCCGGAGGGAACCGCCGCACGGCCAAAGGAGCCGTCGCGTAAAAGTACGTCTGCTTCTACAGTGGGATTGCCCCGTGAATCCAGAATTTCTCTTCCTTGAATAAGATCAATTTGTGCCATGCGAATATTTCCTCGATGCGGAATTTGAAAACAGGAGATTGTAACACACCGTGGCTGGGAAATAACGTGCCAAACCGAAGGAGGGCAATCTGTCCGGTGGGGGGTGATTGTCTGTTTTCGTGCCGTGAGCTTTTTTGCAGGTTGGAGTTTGAAAATAGGCCTGGTGTGCTCATAATGTAATGAACGCGGCAGATGCCTGGTTATCCCTGCTGGCGCAGGGTATGGGGCTGAAGTGGCGGACCACATTGTGTAGAAAATAGTCGCGCCTCGACATTGAGCTCCTAAACATGTTCCTGGGAGGATGTAGATGAGAACAATTTGGAAAATCATCCTGGCGGTGGCTGTCATCGTGGTTGTGGTACCGGTGCTCGTCGTCCTGGGGATTGATTATGCCCGGCGGGTAAAGCCCAACACGGTGTTGGAGGTGCGAATCGAGGACGAGATTCCGGAGCAGCCGCCGCAGAACTCACTTCAGGATTTATTCAGCGGTCCGTCAACCACGGTCACGGACATAACCGAGGGAATTGAGCGGGCGCGGACTGACCCGCACATCACCGGGATCGAGCTGCGCGTGGGCGAGACCACCATGAGCATGGGCAGTATTCAGGAAATCCGCGATCGCATCGGGGCTTTCAACAATGCCCGTAAATTCAGCGTTGGCTACCTGGAGTTTGCGACGAACCGATCCTATTACCTCGCTTCGGCTTGCCAGACGCTCATCATGCTTCCCAAGTCAGAGTTCCACCTTCACGGCATGATGGCGTCTGCCACTTTCCTGCGGGGCACATTCGACAAGCTCGGGATTTACCCTGACTTCCTCCATATTGGTGATTACAAGAACGCCACCAACATCTATACCGAGAAGAAGTTTACGGCGGCGCATCGCGAGGCGACGAAGAGCCTGGTGGATGACTGGTACCGTCAATTTGTGCAGGGCGTCGCGGCGTCGCGCAACTTGAAGCCGGCGGAGGTGGAGAGGCTCGTCGCGGCGGGGCCTTACAATTCTGATGCGGCGCCGGCAACGGGTCTTGTGGATCGCGTTGGGTACGGGGAGGACGTGCAAGATTTCGTAGACCAGAAGAACCATGGATACGATCGGCGTATCAGCCTGCGCCGCTACCTCGACCGGTCGGAGAGATTCAGCGTGGATAAAATCGCGGTGATTTACGCGGTGGGGGAGATAGGGCCCGGCCGCAGCGCCAGTTCGCCGTGGGGAGACGATATGATGGGCTCGGAGACGATCGCGCAGCAGTTTCGCGATGTCCGGGACGACGATTCCGTGAAGGCAGTGGTGGTGCGCATCGATTCGCCCGGCGGCGTGGCTTTCTCTTCCGAAGTGATGCGGCATGAGTTGGAGCTGACGAAAGGGGTGAAGCCCGTGGTGGTTTCCATGTCGGATGTCGCCGCCTCGGGTGGATACTGGCTGGCGATGTCGGCCAACCGGATCATCGCGGAACCCGGCACCATCACCGGTTCCATCGGGGTCCTGATGGGCAAATTCAACGTTCAGGGGCTCTATGGAAAACTGGGCTTGAGCAAGGACTTCGTGGCGACGACGGAGAACTCCACGTTGGAATATCCCTTTCAGAATTTCACCCCCGCACAGCGGGAAATCGCGCTGAGGAATATGCGCGAGACCTACAACGATTTTCTTCACGGTGTGGCGGCGGGGCGCCACATGAAGGTGGAGGATGTGGATAAAATTGCCCAGGGCCGGGTGTGGACGGGCGAGCGCGCGCGGCAGCTCGGTCTGGTGGATGAATTGGGAGGATTGCACACCGCCATCGCCCGCGCTCGCGAGTTGGCCAAAATCCCCGCCGGTGAAAAAGTGGGCCTGTTGATGCTGCCACCGCACCAATCGTTCCTCGAGCGCTTGCTGAATGCTTCCGGAGAGGACATGTTTGGTCCCACCCCCTCCCTGCAAACATGGCTGGGCAAACTGGAGTCGCTGGCAAGCTATTCCGTGTGGACGATCCTGCCGGGAGTGCCGCGAGTTGAGTAGGCAGTAGGCAGTAGGCAGTAGGCAAGCTTGCGCAGAGCACAACTCTGCCCTTGGCGCAAGCCGGTTTTTCATTGTAATTCGCGGACAGAGGTAAAAATGCGCTTGAATAAGGATCATGTTCTCAGGGAAATAAGGCGGATTGCTGAGGCAAATGGTGGAGTGCCGCCGGGCATCAATACATTCAATACAGAAACCGGAATAAAGAGACATCAAGTGGTCGGAGTTTTCTGGCCTCGATGGAGCGATGCCATCCGGGAGGCCGGGTTCGAGGCGAACCGACTGCAGGTTCCCTACGCCAGGGCGGATCTGCTCAAAAGGTACGTAGTCCTCGCGCGCGAACTCGGCCGCCTTCCTACGAAAGGCGACCTCGGCGTCAAGCATCGAATCGACCCTCAATTCCCAAGCCTGAGTGCTTGGCAGAGGTTCGCGGAGAAAGCGAAGTTGGTAGAGCTTGTTCAGAATTACTGTAAAGAGCAAGGGTACGAGGATGTAGTGTCGATGTGCGAGGAATATGTCCCTCGCGCTCAAAGCCAAGAGCCTGGCATCACCCCTGGCGAAGATGCCGCAGGCTTCGTGTACCTCATCAAGTCGGGGCGCTTTTACAAGATTGGACGAACTAATGCAACGGGGCGAAGGGAGTACGAGCTTGCCCTCCAGCTTCCCGAAAGGGCGAGCAAGATTCACGAAATAAGGACGGACGACCCCAGTGGGATCGAGGCATACTGGCATAGGCGATTCGAGGCAAGGCGGAAAAATGGCGAGTGGTTTGAACTCACTGCGGCGGACGTCACAGCGTTCAAGCAGAGGAAGTTTATGTAAGATGTGAGCCGGCGAACTCCGGCCTGCTGCCCACTGCCCACTGCTTACTGCCCACTGCCTACTGCCTACTGCCCACTGTTCTATTCCGGTTCTTCAAACAACCTCTGTTCGGGGACCACGACCACGATACCCGTTTCCGTGACGTAATATTTTTTGCGGTCCTCTTCCAGGTTATATCCAATCTCGGTGCGTTCGGGGATATGGATATGGCGGTCGATGATGGCGCGGCGGATGCGGGAGTAACGGCCGATGTCAACGTGTGAAAACAGGATGCAATTTTCCACTTCCGTGTAGCTGTTGACGCGCACATCGGGCGATAGAACGGAGCCGGTAACGCGTCCGCCGGAGATGATGGAACCCATCGAGACAATGGAATCCACCGCGATTCCCATGCGCCGGCCCTCCTGGGCGAAGACGAATTTGGCGGGCGGGTATTGCCGCTGGTAACCGCGGATGGGCCACGCCGAGTCATACAGATTGAACACCGGTGAAACCGAGACCAGGTCCATGTTGGCTTCGTAGTAGGCTTCAATGGTTCCGATATCCCGCCAGTAGAGCGCATCTTTCTGGTTTTCGTCGATGAAATTGTAAGAGTAAACGCAACCCTTCTCGATCAGCTTGGGGATGACATTCCTGCCAAAGTCGTGCTGCGAGTTTGGATCATCGGCGTCCGCCAGCAAGGTTTCCATCAGCAGGTCGCGGTTGAAGCAGTAGATACCCATGGAGACGTGGCACCTGGCGGGGTTGTGCGCGGTCGGTTTGGGATCAGCGGGTTTTTCCTGCCAGCCGACGATGCGTCCGGTGGAATCAATCTCGCACACGCCGAACGGCGAGGCCTCCGACCGGTCGAATTCCAGCGTGCCGACGGTCACGCCCGCGCCCGCGTCCACGTGCTGCTTGAGCATCAACTGGTAATTCATCTTGTAGACGTGGTCGCCGGCAAGGATCAGGACGTATTTGCAGGGCTCGCTGCCGATGGAATAGAGGTTTTGATAGATGGCGTCGGCGGTTCCCTGGTACCAGCGCGCCCCCACGCGTTTCATGGGTGGCAGGACGGTTATGAATTCCCCCAGTTCGTGCGCCAGGATGCTCCATCCCTCGCGAATGTGGCGGTTCAGGGAAAGCGCCTTGTACTGAGTTACAACGTAGATGTGACGCAGGTCGGAATTAATGCAATTGGAAAGCGTGAGGTCGATAATGCGGTAAATGCCGCCGAAGGGCACGGCGGGCTTGGCCCGGTCCCGCGTCAGCGGGTGCAGACGTTCCCCTTCACCTCCGGCCAGCAGGCATACGAGTGTGTCGCGTACCACGATGCGAAGAACCTCCCCGGTAAGATCCCAGGTGCTGGTCTGCCGCGACGAGGTCCGGAGAACCGGTTGCCCTCTGCACGGCTTTTTGACCAACCATTATACCAGAGCCGGGGCAAGCGCTGGCGGCTCTCTGCTGGGACCATGGGTGGCAGGCGGCGCGGCTGCCCTCCTTGGTTTTCGCAATCCCGGACCGCTGTGCTATATTCGCTTTCCAGGAGGCTTCCTGCGAAAAACCATGCGCCGCCATGATCGCTGCCAACTCGCACCTTACGCCATGCCGGTGGAAAAGTCGCAAGGCCGGCGCTACCCTGAGCCTCCGCACCCCTACCGCAACGATTACGAACGCGACCGCGATCGCATTGTCCACGCTCGCGCTTTCCGCCGTCTGGAGAATAAGACACAGGTTTTCACCCGGCGATATTCCGATCATTTCCGCAATCGCCTGACGCACACGCTGGAAGTGGCGCAGATCAGCCGCACGGTGGCGAAGGCGCTGGGCCTGAACACCGATTTGGTGGAGGCGCTGGCGTTGGTGCACGACGTGGGACACCCGCCGGGCGGCCACTCCGGCGAGTCGGAACTCGACCGGCTGATGCGGCAGCACCACGACGTGTTCGATCACAACCTGCATGCCTTGCGCATCGTCGAGTTTTTTGAGCAGAAGTATGCCGAGTTCCCCGGCCTCAACCTGACCTTTGAAGTGCGTGAGGGCATCATCAAGCACTCGCGCGATTATCTTCCCGCGGCCCACCCGGAACTGAGGGAATACCGGCTGGACGAGCGGCCGCCGCTGGAAGCGCAGCTCATTGACGTGGCGGACGAGATTGCTTACAACTGCGCCGATCTTGACGACGGGTATGAAGCCAAACTCCTGACCTTATCCGCCATTCGCGAGAGCCTGCCCCTCTTTGACCGAATCTATCGGGCGATGGAAATGAAATATCCGGCGGCGAAGGAAAAACTCAAGTTCAACGAGGCTCTCAAGCGGTTGATGGATAAGCTGGTGACGGACCTGATTGAATCCACGCGCCGGCGCCTGGGGGAAAGAGAAATCCACTCGCTCCATCAGGTTCGTGCCTGCCGCACACGTTTGGTGGCATTGGGGCGGCAAACGACGGAAGAGAATAAGACAATGAAGGCATTTCTTTACGCTCGCCTCTACTCGCATCAAAACGTTAATGCCGAGCGCAAGCGGCTTATCGGCTGCATCCGCAGCCTCTTTGCCTACTACCTGAAACACCCGCGAAGCCTGCCGGCTTTTTACTTCGACCAGTCGCAGCATGAACCCGTGCACCGGATCGTTTGCGACTACATCGCGGGGATGACGGACCATTACCTCCTGGAGCAGCATGGCAAGCTGCTGGGGGGAGAGAGATAGGTTGCAGGTTATAGGTTACAGGTTATAGGTGCGGGAGGCTGGGTTTTGGAGAATGGAAAAGGGTAAAATGGAAAAGGGTAAAGTATAAATACCTAAATCCTTTATCCTTTGCCCTTTACACTTTAGCCTTCACCTCCTTGCCGAGAGGATGGGGATTCCGTGAGCCTGCGAAGACAATTGGAGCTCTCGCTGTTACTGCTCGTCGTGGTGGTGCTGTCGGCCGTAGCCGTTTACATGTGGTTCGGCGGGCCGCAGGTCACGCTGCTCGATGCTTTTTACATGGCCGTGATCACCATCACGACGGTGGGCTATAGTGAAATTGTCAATACCCAATCCAATCCGGCGCTGCGGCTTTTCAACATCTTTTTCATCCTCGTCGGCATCGGCATCATGCTCTACGTTTTTTCCGTCTCAACCGCCTTCATTGTGGAAGGCGAACTTAACCACTTTTTTCGGAGACGCAAGATGCAGAAACTGATTCGGGACATGCACGACCACCTTATTATCTGCGGCGCGGGTGAAACCGGCACTTACCTGGTCAAAGAGCTGCTGAAAACCGGCAACCTCTTCGTGGTGATCGATCACGACGAGGGGCGGCTGGAGAGAATCGGCCAACTCGGCGAGGTTCCCGTCCTGAAAGGGGAAGGCGGGGACGAGGAAGTCCTGGCCGCCGCGCAAATCCAAAAGGCCCGCGGCCTGGCTTCCGTGCTGCCCGAGGACAAGGACAACCTGCTAACGACGGTGACGGCGCGCCTGCTCAATCCGAATCTCCGCATCGTGGCGCGCTGCGCGGAGGCCCACATGGTGGAGAAACTCCTTCGTCATGGCGCCAACTCCGCGATTTCCCCCAATATGATCGGCGGCATGCGCCTGGCTTCGGAGCTGATCCGGCCTTCCGTGGTCAGCTTTTTGGACATGATGCTCCGGGAATCCGGGACCATGAGGGTGGAGGAAATCGCGGTGGCCGAGGACTCGCCCTGGATCGGGAAGAAACTCAAGGATATTGACTTGCACGGGCGCTACGAACTTCTGCCCTTGGCCATTCGCACGCCCGGCGGCGACACGAAATTCAATCCCCGCAGCGACACGGTCATGGCCAGCGGCGACGTTCTGATGGTTATGGGCGACGTTGCCAATGCCTGGAAGGCCCGCGACGCGGCAGGAAACAGTATCCCCCACCGCGCGGTTTGACGTAGCACAAGGATTGCTCTCTAGCTGTTCGGCCCACGGACAGCTTTTCGACGGCGCCTTTGTTCTGGCGGCGCGACGGGCCAGCCCTCGCTGCTGCTCTCCATCGCCTAACACCAGACCAGTAGAGCGGCGGGAAGGCGTAAATCTATGGAGAATACCCACGCGGCAATGGCTTTCCACAGACTGGCTGGGAGGACAACACCATGTCGAGGCACGAACGGCGATATCAGAAATACCTGGACCGCAAGCGGCAAAAGCATGGAAACACGCGCACCGAGGCGGGGGCGACGCCCGCGCAGACCACCGCGGCGGCAAGTTCCCCCATCCATGAATCGCTGGTTCCGGCGCAGTTGTTTGAGAAGGGGATCGGCAACCTGGTCTTCAGCCGTTTGTTGCCGGATGGGCGCATTGCCATGGGCGCGTTTCTGTTGGACACGTTCTGCCTGGGAGTTAAGAACGCCTTTGTTGCCATTGTGAGCCGGGCTGAGTATGCTCTGCGCCGGAGCCGTTGGACGACGGCGGAGACCCTTCAGCCCATCGCGCCTGCCTGTTTCCGCAATCTGGTCGAAGGCGGAGTAGCCTATGCGAAAGACTTGGGATTCAGCCCTCATGAGGATTATGCCGTGGCGCGATTGATCTTCGGCGATGTGCAGGCCACGGACTGCTCGCAGCGCTTCGAGTACGGGCGTGAAGGCAAGCCCTTCTATGTTTCCGGTCCTCATGAAACCCCTGACCAGGTGCAAGCCATCATCGACCAGCTCGATCGGCGCGTGGGCAAAGACAATTTCTACTACCTTGTGTTGGGAGAGTAAAGGAGCGAACCGGCCTGTGCTGGAGAGGCGCGTCCCCATGGATCCACGGAAAAAGCCCACGGTACAGGAGTAGTGACCGTGGCTTGTATCTGCCCGCGGTTTCGGACCATAATGCCGTCTACTGCCAGCGGCTAGGCTGGCGGTCGCATATCGGCTTGTCCCTGCGCCCACCTTTCCGGGCGCCGTTTGATGGACCGATGGTCCGACGAACTGATGGGTCGATCACCCGATCACCGGATCACCCGATCTCCCGTTTCCCCGAGGTGCCTTGTGAAACTCCGCTTCCTCATCTTGATCCTGTTACTCGCTGGCATCACACTACCCGCCATGCCCCAGCAGGCCCCACAGCCCCTGACGAAAGGGGAAGTCATGGACTTGGTAAAGTTTGGGATGAGCAGCGCCGACGTGGTGGAGAAAATCAAGAAACTCAGCATCGATTTCGAACCGACCGATGATTACCTCCAGGCCTTGCGGAATGCCGGGGCGGAGGACGTGGTCATCCAGGCGCTGCGTGCCGCGCGGCCCAAGCCCCTCAGCCGTGACCAGGTGGGGCAGTTGGTGGCGGGCGGTGTGCCTGTGGAGCGCGCCGCGGCGCTGGTGAAGCAGCGCGGTATTGACTTTGTGGCGGACGAGGAGTATCTCCGAAGCCTGCGCCTGGCGGGCGCCGACGATGCCTTGATCGCCGCGCTGCGCGAGGCGAGCGCCAGGGTGACGGCGGAACTGGTGGTCACAACTTCCCCCAACGCCGAGGTGTACCTGGAGGGAGAACTTGTGGGCAAGGCGAACGCCCAGGGGGAGCTGGCGGTGAAAGCGCGGCCCGGCGCGCACACGTTAAAAGTTTCACTGAAGGGCAAGAAGGACTTTGAGCAGAGCGTCACGCTTGCGGTGCGGCAAATCACCCGTATTGAGGCAGCGCTTGTTGATGCGCCGGGAAGCATAAGAGTGCGAACCCTCGCGGGCGCCAGCATCGCTCTGGACGGTGCCAGCCGGGGAAGCGCCGATGCGAGTGGAGAACTTGCTCTTACTGACGTGCCTCCAGGCTCCCACCATCTGCGAGTGACGGCACAAGGTAAGAAGGACTACGAACAGACCGTGAGTGTGCCGCCCGGCCAGGAAACAGAGGTCGAGGCGCGGCTGGAGGACCTTGCTCCATCGCGCGGGGCGGCGCGCGAGAACCCGAGAGACGGCCTCAAGTACGTGTGGATTCCGCCGGGCAGCTTTAAGATGGGCTGCTCGCCGGGAGACAGCGAGTGCTATCCCAGCGAGAAACCCCCTCATCAGGTGACGATTACGAAGGGTTTCTGGCTGGCGCAGACGCTCGTGACGGTGGGCGCCTACAAACGCTTCGCCGCAGCCACCGGGCGGCAGATGCCGCCGGCGCCGGATTTCAACGCGGGTTGGAACAACCAGGACATGCCCATCGTCAACGTAACCTGGGATGACGCCACGGCGTTTTGCGGCTGGGCGGGAGGGCGACTGCCCACGGAGGCGGAGTGGGAGTACGGGGCTCGCGCCGGGAGCACCGAGCCGCGTTACGGGCCCATCGATGAGGTTGCCTGGTATGCCAACAACAGCGGTAGTGTAAGGACGCACGAAGTCGGCCAGAAGCGCGCCAACGGGTTCGGGTTGTACGACGTGCTGGGGAACGTGGAGGAGTGGGTGAATGACTGGTACGACGGGAATTATTACCAGAACAGTCCGTCACAAGATCCCTCCGGACCGGCGAGCGGGGAGTACCGCGTTAAGCGTGGCGGGTCCTGGTTCGACTTTAATCCCAGGCTCGTCCGCGTATCGGCCCGCAACTACGCCAGACCAGCCAACAGGAGCGGCTTCACCGGCGGCTTTCGCTGTGGCGGGGAAGTTTTCGCTCCTTGACCCTTTTCCCTTCTTCCTTGATGTCTTTTTTTGGGGGGCCGGGGCTCTGCCCCGAAGCAGAATTTTTGGGAATGACCCATGCCCTCCGGGGAGCACAACCAAGCGCCGGTGGTGGTCGGCAAGGCCTACGAGTTGGTGTTGTGGCTGCTCCCCAAGGGGGAGAAATTCCCTCGTTCTTACCGTTTCACCGTAGGCGACCGAATGGTGAAATCTGCCGCTCCTGCGCCTTCATGACAACTCAAGGTTTGAGCCTGCGCGACGCGCCTCCGCTCTCGCGGATACGTCGAGACCATCTGTCCGGACGATTTGCCCAGGTGATCTGCCGGGATGCTTTGTCCAGACGCCGGGCCTGATACCCCGCCTTAATCCATGGGTTTTAGAATGTAGCCTCTTTTCTATTGACATTGGGAGCCGATGAATGTATGCTAGCCAAAGAGAATTGCCGGTTGCCGGTTGCCGATGGCTGAAAGCGACGGCTGAACGCGGTCTTTATCGAGGATGAAACGTCATCAGCGGGGGATGGGAACATTAGGAAAAAGCATGTCTTTCCACGATGTTTCGGAAAAAAAAGGGGTTAGCGTTTAGCGGCAAAATGTCTCAGAGCTTTATCTCACTAGAATGCAAGGAGTTAGCTTTAGAGTCGGGAGACGGGACGAAAAAAATGGGGCGGCGTTCCACGATGTATCAGAAAAAACAGGAATTAGCAATGAATCGAGAAAATCCCAAAAAAATCTATACTATTGAAACTAAAATAGTTATTGCATTCTCGGCGGCGCAGGTCAGGCGAAAAAAAGGGGATAAAAAACGCGAAAAAATTGCCATAAGTTATTGAAAATAAAGGGAGATGATTTCTCGATTTTCCGTCTTTCCACGATGTTGATGAAAACAAAGGAGTTGAACCTCTCTTTCCACGATCTTGATGAAAAGAAAGGAGTAAGGCGATGGACGGAAATTATGAATTCTGAATTATGAATTGTGAAATCTGTCTCTATCCTAACTTATTTAGTGATGGCGTTAGAAAAGCAGCGCGGGCGAGTGGCAAGTGACTCGTGACCAGACCCAGGCAAAGGCCCAAGGCGCAAAGGCGGGAAGGGCGGGGTCTTTCGCTGCTATTCAGGATGGCATCGGTGGGAGCAAAGCCGATGACCGAACCCCAGCGTGAAGCACTCCCCCACCTCGGTTATCGACGTTTTCAGGTGAGAGGATCAATCAATTTGCCGACGGGGAAAATCGAGAGGCGAAGAGCGAAACTGGAAAATCGAAACTGGAAAATCGCAAGGCCAAACTGGAAAATCGAAACTCAAAACTCGAAATTCGAAAATCGCAAATCACAAATCGCCAATCACAAATGGCAAATGGCCCGATGAACCGATTCTTCTCAATTTGACTGCTTACAAGGCGGAGTGTAGACTGGCCCTTCACATTGAGGTAAGGGGCGGGACCGGCTCCGGTGCGGACCGGACGGCTCACTCGTCACTTGTCACTCATCACTTGTCACTGCATCTGAGAGGAGGCCTATGAGCACAGCGCTATTCGACTACTACGAGGCGAACAAGGAACGGTACCTGGAGGGACTTTTCCAGCTTCTGAGGATTCCCAGCATCAGCACTCTGGCGGAGAACAAGCCCGACATTCAACGCGCGGCAGAGTTCCTGGCCGGCGAATTCCGTGAGATGGGAATGAAGAATGTTGAGATCATCGAAGGCAAGCCGGGGCAGCATCCCCTGGTTTACTCCGAGTGGCTGGAAGCGCCCGGCAAACCCACGCTGCTGATTTACGGCCACTATGACGTGCAACCCGCCGATCCACTGGACGAATGGACCACGCCGCCCTTCGAGCCCACCGTCCGCAACAACAACATTTATGCGCGCGGCGCCGTGGACGACAAAGGGCAGGTCTATCTGCTGGCGAAAGCGGTGGAAGGCTTCTTTAAGACAGAAGGCAAGCTGCCCCTCAATGTCAAATTCCTGATCGAGGGCGAAGAGGAAGTGGGCGGCGAGTTCGTCGACGAATATATCGCGACGCACGCTGACCGCCTCAAGTGCGACGCGGCGCTGGTGTGCGACACGGAATTCTTTGCGCCCGAACTGCCCACCCTTAACACCGGCCTGCGCGGTCTGGTCTACACGGAGCTGGAAGCGCGCGCCGCCGCCCACGACCTGCACTCGGGAATGTACGGCGGAGCGGCGCCCAATCCCATGCAGGCTCTGGCCGAGATGATCGTTAGACTCAAGGGACCCGACGGCAAGATCCTTATTCCCGGCTTCTATAAGCGCGTGAAGAAGCCCTCCAAGGCGGAGCTGGCAAGCTGGAAGAAGCTGCCCTTCAACGAGAAGAACTTCATGAAGAAGGAAATCGGCACCACGGCGCTGGTGGGTGAGAAGGGCTTCAGCGTGCTCGAACGCTTGTGGTCGCGCCCGACGTTGGAAGTCCACGGGTTCCGCGGCGGCTTTACCGGCGAAGGAGCCAAGACCGTGATTCCCGCCGTCAGCACAGCGAAAATCAGCATGCGAATGGTTCCCGACATGAATCCGAATGAAATCATCCGCCTGTACAAGAACTATGTGAAGAAAATCACGCCCCCCGGCATCAAGACGCAGATTCGCATTCTGAGCTCCGCGCCCGCCTCCGTGGTGAGCACTGACAGCCGCTGGATCGCTGCCGGCGCCGAAGCCTTGGAACAGGTCTTCAAGAAAAAGACCGTTTATATGCGCTCGGGGGGCTCCATTCCCGTCGTCGGCACCTTCCAGAAATTCCTGAAGGCGCCCAGCGTTATGATGGGCTTCGGTCTTCCCGATGATAACCTCCACGCCCCCAATGAGAAGTTCCATATCCCCAATTTCTATCGCGGCATCGAGACCGTGGGGAGGTTTTTGGAGTTGCTGGGACAATAGGGGAGTTGTTGGAGAAGTTTAAAGTCTAATGGGTAAAGAACACCGGACCGGCACTTACCTTGTGGATTGCTGGCCCCGCACGTCCGCGATGAATTCGTCGACGCGGGTGTAGCCCAACTCGTCAAAGCTCTTCCTGCACCGGCCCTTCCAGCGCGTTAAGGCAAGCTTTCGCGGTTTCTTACGCAGGAGGATGGAGTTGTTAACAACTTGAAATTCCACTTCGGTTTCGGGCTCAAGGCCAAACCTCTCCCGAAGCTCCTTGGGTATGGTGACTTGACCGCGTTCGCCAATTTTCATAATTCGAAGTGTGACTTGAAATGCATGCGGGCACAAGATATTTTGAAACCAGCCACTTCAATGATCGGATGAGCGGAACTTCCCTCATATGAACGTGGCGCCGCTATCCTGGCGGCACACTGCCGGCTGGACGTCGGCGCTACGTCGAGAATCTTCGCACTACCCACAATTGATAGTGTCGTTCCTCCGGCCACTGCGTAATGCTATACTTCCAAACCTATGGTTCAGTCAGAACACGGTTTCTTCCACGCCACCGGCAGACCGTACCGGTTCATCATTCTGGCTTTTGCGGCCCTGATGGCATTCGGCAGCTACTTTGCCTACGACAGCGTCGGCGCCATTGAGACCACCCTCATCCAGGTTTTTCACACTGACCGCGCCGCCATCGGCACCATGTACACCATGTACAGCGTGGCCGCTGTCTTTGCGGTCCTGGCGGGAGGCTTCCTCATCGACCGCGTGGGCGTGCGCCGCGCCAGCATGATCTTCTCCAGCTTCGTCGTGGCCGGCGCCGCCATGGTGGCCTGGGCGCCCAGCCTGCCCGTCCTGTATGCCGGCCGCGTCCTTTTCGGCATCGGCTCCGAATCCATGATCGTCGCGCAAAGCGCCATCACCGCGCGCTGGTTTAAGGGCAAGGAACTGGCCATGGCCTTCGGCATCACCCTCACCATCGCCCGCCTCGGCACGCTGTTTTCCTTCAATACGGAAGAACTGCTGGCCAGCCGTTTGGGATGGCGCGGAGCGCTCTGGATCGCGGCGGCGCTCTGCCTGGGCAGCCTGATCTGCAACTGGATCTACACCCTGATGGATCACCACGCCGAGCCCATCCTGCAGCTTCCCGAGGCCGGATCCGGCGACAAGATCACCTGGAGCGACGTCGGCAAGTTTCGCGCCTCTTATTGGTACGCCGTGGGAATCTGCGTTACGTTCTATTCCGCCATCTTTCCTTTTACCGCGCTCGCCACCGACTTCTTTCACGACAAGTGGGGCATGCCCATGGCTTCCGCGGAAGGACTGGGCTTCCTCTCCGGGGTGTTCTACAACCTCACCCACATGTTTACGACCGCTCAGGGCACCACGTCGATCATCATCGCCGCCTCCATGGTGCTTGCGCCCTTCGCCGGCAACCTTGTCGATCGCGTGGGCCGCCGCGCCACCCTCATGGTGGTCGGCTCGATGCTTATTGTTCCCGCGCATCTGCTTCTGGGGCTGACGCACATTTCTCCCGTCCTCTCCATGACCGTGCTGGGCGCGGCTTTCGTGCTGGTCCCTGCCTGTATCTGGCCGTCGGTGCCGCTCATCGTGGACGCGCGTTGCGTGGGCACGGCGTTCGGTTTGATGACCGCCATCCAAAACTTGGGACTGGCGGCCTACCCTGTCGCCAACGGCGCGCTGCGAGACGCCACGCACGGCTATACCGCCAGCCAGATCATGTTCGCCGCGCTCGGCTTCTGCGGCCTGATCTTCTCCTTGCTGCTCCTGCGCGCCGATCGCCGCGAAGGTGGCCGCTTGGAGCGCGCCAAATAGTACGCAGTGCAATCGGGATTTCAGCTCGTTGCCGCAATTTGCGACAAGCAGGTTTTCGACCCGCAGAGAGGAAGCGCGCAACCACGGCCTTGCGAGCACTGTGGCGGCTTTCCGCAACCTGCGAAGGGACTTCACGGGCCGCGTTCGCCATCATCGCCTATCTGCTGACTCGCATTCCGGTGCAAAAATCCACGAGGGCGAAAAATTGAGCCCGCCTCCTGACTCTGGGCAGTGAGTACCACAAGTCCCCACGGGTCCCCATGGGGCTCGCTGCAAAGGGCGAGTGTGACATTTTGTCATTTGTCTGGAATTGCGGCGCAATGCCTGCTAGTGCAACCTTCAATCCAGGAGCCTGTCAGATATACCGGTTCGCCGACGAAGAATCACTAACTTACAGGCACGTCAATCCCGCTAAGTTATTGATTCTTCATGCCAGGAAATCTATCTCCGACAGGCTCCCATGAAAAACGCCGTCAACGAGCCTCGGCCACGGATGCGTTGTAAGTAGGAGGCGGCTCGCTGGTCCGGGAATTCGCCACGGCGTGGGGTGAAGTGGCGCGCATTGCCGGAGCGGGTTGCGGGCCGAAGTGGTGCCACTGGCCGTCCGCCACTTGGGCGCTGTAAGTTCGAGCCGGATTAGCGGTCTGTGAATTCGGCGCGGTTTGAGGTGAAGCTGCGCGTATTGCCGGAGCCGGTTGCGCGCCGAAGTGATGCCACTGCCCATCGGCTACGTAAGGATTGGACGCTGCCGGCGAATCACTCTCTTGGGCGTACATGGGCGGATTGCCTCCATCGGGAGCCGGGTCAGGCGTGTTGGAAGAAACGGGGCCATACCCGGAGATGCGGCAATCGTACGGACCATAGGGATAGCACGGGTTGGACGAATAGTCAGGATAGTAGGAGGAGTCAGGATAGTAGTCGGGATATCCCCAGCCTCCGTAATAGGCGTAAGGCACGTAGGCCCACGGCCACCATCCTAACCCGATGCCATACCCCCAACCGCCCCAACCGCGCCAACCGCGTCCATATCCCCAGCCACCATGACCGCCTCGATATCCGCCGTAACCACCGCGGTAGCCGCCTCCACCGTAACCACCGTGAAAGCCACCGCCACCGCCAGCATGGAAACCACCACCGCCCCCGCCATGAGAACCACCGCCGCCATGAGAACCACCGCCGCCGTGACCACCGCCACCGTGTTGGGCCCAGGCGTTGGCGCCGCCCATCCCGAGAGCAATTGCCAACGACAATAGAACGATATGCAATCTGCGCATATGCCCCTCCAGCCTAAAAGCGTAGCACCCTTAACGGCCTGAAACAAGCGAACCCGTTCGCGGGGTGGTGTCCTAATATGAACGTAACGCCGCCATCTTGGCGGCTCCATGCCGGCTGGAAGCCGGCGCTACGGACGAAATTAGGACACTACCTCTTCGCCGCGGCCTTCGAGCGCAACGCCTACATCGACCCTGCCCATGCTTCGCTAGTGGTACAGTTTGATGTAGCGGCGGCTTTATGCCGCCAAGTGGCGAGGTAAACTCGCCGCTACAACAGCAAACTGTACCACTACACAAACCTCTGGTCGGGCCGTGGGGACTTACGAACTAAATTCCCCACTCCTATAGATGCGAAATCCAGGAAAAATGGTCGTATCCAAGGATTTTGAGGGGCAGGGTCTTGCCATCCGCGGTGACCAAGTCGATGCCTCGTGAAGCGCGGATTTCCCCGATGCAGCGAAGGGGAATTCTGCCCAAGTGGCGAGGGATCTTTGCCGCCTTGGCTGGGGAAGCGGTGAAAAGCAATTGGTAGTCTTCACCGCCGTGGAGCGCCAGCGCGAGAGCGTCTTCGGCATCGGGAAGGGGAGGGAAGGGAAGTCGATTGGCGAGCAAGCGCGCGCCGACGCCGCTCGCGTCGCATAGCCGCTGGAGATCGATGGAAAGGCCATCACTCAGGTCCATCATGGCGCTGGCCAAGCGGTGTTCGGAAAGGAATCGGCCCAGGGTGCATTGGGGCTGAGGATAAAGATGAGCGCGGAGGGCCGCCCGCTCCACGGGTTTTCGCATGCGGCGCCGTGACGATAGCAAGCGCAGGCCCAGCGCCGCCATGCCGAGGCGTCCGCTAACGAAAATCCGGTCGCCGGGCCGGGCGCCCGAACGGCGCAAGGCTTGGCCGCGCGGAACTTCGCCCGCCACCACGACGTCGATTGCAGTCGAGCCGGTCGCGACGGCGGTGTCACCCCCAATGACGGCCACATCAAATCGCCGGGCGAGAGCGAATAAGCCGGCAAAGAACCCTTCCAGCCACGCTCGACGGGCGCGCCGCGATGCGGCCAGAGAAATCAAGGCGTAGCGCGGCGTTCCCCCCATCGCGGCAATGTCGCTCAAGGAACGCGCCAGCGCCCGATGTCCTACGGCTTGTGGCGGGTGGAGGGCAGAGGTAAAGTGTACGCCCTCGATCGACATGTCGGTGGTCAGAATCAGTTCTCGCCCGGGCGGAACCGCCACCAACGCGGCGTCATCGCCAATGCCCAGGGTGAGGCCCGCCACGCGCCGAGGAGTCCGGCGGCGTATCCAGGCAATAAAATCCGCTTCGCTCTTGAAGGAGTTTTCGCGCATGAAGAAAAGCCCACGGACAGAAATGCACTGTCCGTGGCTACCAGCTTGAAACGAGAGCTCGCCAGATTCTCTCCTTCCTAATCTTAGCCTAAACCTAATGGCGAGAGAGGGGAATCGTCGGTAGGGTCCTATTGAGTACTGCAAATTAGAGTGACAAGACCCCCTCACCCCCGACCCCTCTCCCCCAAGGGGGCGGGGGGAGTTGGTAGCACGACTAAATCAATCGACTCTCCCCTCGCCCCCTTGGGGGAGAGGGGTCGGGGGTGAGGGGGTTCACTCGTCACCGTATTATGCAGAAGTCAGTAGGTGGCAAAAAATCCAAAGGGGGTAGCGTGGAGGTATCCGTCAGCCCGTCGGTGGGCGGGTCTCGCGACCGGCGGATTCCTCCGCGGATCTTCCCCAATTCGAGCCGCATTACGATGTTTCTCGTCGCGCCGATGAAGCGTAGTACAATGAGGTGTGGTTGATTGGCGCCGATTCAAGCCGGAAGATTTCGAATATGATTTCGAACGCGACAAGCTTTCTGAGCATCGAGTCAGTTTCGAAGAAGCTGTCGAGTGCTTTTTTTCGGATTTCGAAGTTCGGCGAAACAAGAAATTCCGCGATCGCTATCAGTTGATCGGGAATACCTTGGGGGGACGAAAGCTCAAACTGATTTTCCAGGTGAAGCCCGGCAGCATTGTTCGCATCATTACCGGCTGGCCATTATTATGAAGACACTCGAGAAGAAACCTCCGTCAGGGAGTCAAGATTCCATTGACCGGCGGGTGATTTCGCAGTCGGAAGACAATTCCGCTTGGGAAGCACCGGTCCGGGTTAAACGCGCCAAGCCCGCCTCCCTCTCGATTCCCGGCGACTTGGCAGCACGGGCGGCTTTCCTGGCCCGCGTGCATCGCGCCACCGACCTGGAGAGTTGGGTCGAACGCGTTCTGCGCGAGCGCGTCGAACTGGAAGAGTCCGCCTTCAGCGAAGCCAAGAAAAGCCTTACGCCGTAAGCGCCCGCAACTTCGCCCCACCGGGTGCTCGCCTATGTTGGTAGCGAGGAGGCAGCCGCAGTTTGGCTTCCTCCGCGGACCCTCCCCAATTCGAGCCGCGTTACGATGTTTCTAGCTGCGAACAAGGTCCGCGCTAATTGCTTGAGCCCCGCGCTTGCCTTTGTTACACTGTGCTTACATCATCGTCAGGAGAGGCCGGTTATGCATGCAAGCTTTGAGGAAATTGCGGCTGACGCCATGAGACTTCCTCCCAGAGATCGGGTGAAGCTTGCGCAACGTCTGGTTTCGACCCTCGACCCCGGTGTTGAGAAAGACGTTGAAGGGCTGTGGCTGCTGGAGGCGGAACGGCGGCTGGAAGAACTCCGCACTGGCGAAGCCAAGGGCATCGACGCTCCCGAGGCCTTCCGGAAGGCGCATGAAGCTCTCAAAAGGTGAAAACCGAATTCCACCCCGAAGCCTACGAGGACATGCGGGAGTCAGCCCGGTGTTATGAGGAAAGATCTCCTGGACTGGGCAAAGACTTTCTCGCCGCAGTTCGGGAGACGACGCGGCAAATCAAGCGGTTTCCAAGGGCCGGCCCCGTTCTAAAGGGAAGCATTCGGAAAAGACTCGTCCTCGGCTTTCCCTTCGCCGTTCTAAACCAAATAGAGGAAAGCAAGATTTACCTCGCGGCTGTCATGCATCAGCACCGAAGGCCGGGGTATTGGAAAGACCGAGTGCGTGATGGAACTGCAGACGGGTCGTAGAAGCTGTGAAAAAATCGATTGATGCCGAGTTTTACACGGGATAAGTTATTGAATAATCGTACCCGTGCTATGACTATTTTCAATTATTTCACAGCTTCGTACGGCGGTCTGGGACTTCAATGGCCCTCTCCACCGAATTGACTTGAGCAAAAGAGGGGTAGTGGAGGAATTCGTTAGCTAACGAATTCCTCCACAGATCTTCCCCAATTCGAGCCGCGTTGCGATGTTTCTCATCGCGAACACGAAGTGAAAAGCCGCACAGGAACGCAAGATGCGCGTACCTGTGCGCTACCTGCTTTTCAACACCTTTTCATCTCAAAGGAATTGCCGCGGCGCGAGCAAACCGATAGCGGGAACTTCATTGACATCCGTAGCCGCCTAAGGAACAGGATGTCCGCTTCTGATGGCTGTTTGTCCAGAACAAGGAACCATTTCTCGGCAAGTTCTCGCCTTGTGTAGGGGTAGTAGTTGTATTCGAGCAATTGTCCTAAAGCTTCCCGAATGGCTTGCCTGGTCTTGACGCCATAGCAAACCTTTAGCTCGGCTCGACAGGTCGTCGTGCCGTCGATGAAATCGACGTCAGCATGCCCCTCTTCCTGTCGGACGTTATGGTATCCACGCTTTCTAAGCCATATTACAAAGGCGTTGGACAACCGGTTGTGCCTGGGCACAATTATTTTGCGCTGAGATGGTGACACCCGCAGGTATCTGTCCTCGGCCAAGGGTGAGGTCAACGTGAGCGGCTCCGGCGTAAGGTCAAGCGCCTTCATCAACTTATCCCTGAGTGATTTGTCAGCATCATTGGTCTGGGGGTGAAACTTGACGAGAGCTGGGATCACGCGGCGCGGGTGATTTGGGTCTTGGCCATCCGCTGTGGTGCCCCCGAATGAAAAGCCCAGCGATTCTGGGGCGTCACGCAGTGGAGCGAAAGGTTTTAGTTTCCTGTATGTTGTGAAGTTCAGGTAATCCCGCAAGTCGTCCAGGCCATCATCACGTGCTTCGGAATCAACCCTGCCGCAAGCGACTAGATGCCAGACCCCATCCTCACGATAACCGCTGACAATCAAATCTCTTGAACTGACACCACCTTCCACTCTGCCCGCGAACATTTGGCCGAGCCGCTGCTGGCCATCCGCTGTCCTCTTTGGCGACCATCCCATGAAAACAGCCTTATGTTTCAAGATAGCCTTTTTCCATAGCTCCAGCATGGTCCCGCCTCTCATATCGATGTTTGGGGAAACAAGCCGGAAATTCATTGATTGCACCTCCAAGACACATGGTTTAATCGACCTTGTCCAGAAATTCAACCCTGAGAACCCCTTTGAGGGTCGAGCTGAGCAAGCTTTTCATCCGGAATCGCGCCTCTCATTCTCAAATCCATGTGCGCCCATCAATGGCCAGGCGGGCGCACTCGTTACCGAGCCAAATCAGTTATGCCGAAACGGCTGGCGCCGACGTCACACCGCGATCATCAACACGCCCGCCCGCGGGGCGCAAGGGCGAAGAGCCGCGGACCCAAACCGCAGGTCCGCGCTTGCTGTGCATTTGTCATGAGGGGCCTCGTGCCTTGTGTTAATTTCTAGTGGTGAGGGGCTCCGCCGCGCCGCTGTGCGGAAAGGCTCCGCCTTTCCGGGCCGCGCTTATTATTGATTTTCTTGGTGAGGCTGCGCCTCACTCATTTCGATGGCTACCATTTCGAGGGACAATCCGTGCCTCTC
>Ga0326728_10002291_pt1 | contig 64348 bp, 57 predicted proteins | sample MB3enrmetagenome_FD_207602 | JGI IMG/M metagenome (GOLD analysis project Ga0326728, IMG submission 207602) | Lab enriched peat soil microbial communities from McLean, Ithaca, NY, United States - MB31MN | ecosystem: Environmental > Terrestrial > Soil > Wetlands > Peat | place: USA: New York...
CTCCCAGCGGCTCTTGGCTATGCGGTAGAGGCTCGGGCTGCCCAGCTTGGCAATGGAGAAGCCGGTCAGCCATTCGGCTTCGACGACGGTGCCGTCGCGTTTGTGCTGGCGGTAGCGCAGCACGCGCCGGAGAATGCGCCAACCACAGTGCGAAACGCCGCGGGCCGCGGCACCCGAATAGCCCTTCAAACCCTCCGGGTTGGCGTCCCGTTGCGCGCGCGGCGGTCTTGGCCGCGCTATTGCTTGCTCTTGAGCTCGTCCAGCTTTTTCTTCAAGTAGTCTTCGTACTCTTTCTTAAGCGCCGGGTCTTTCGGGGAGCTGTAAATCTCGCTGGATTTGTACTTGCCTTCGTCGAATTTCAGCTTCGTCCACTCATCGTGGATGTGGGTGCGGTCGGCGCCGTCCAGCATCTGCTGCACCATTTGCGGAGGCACGAAGTAGACTCCCTCGGGGTCGCCCACGACCAGGTCGCCGGGCATCACGGTGGCATTGCCGATGCGGATCGGAATGTCGATTCCGGTCATCGTCACATTGGTGAGGTAGCTGGGGTGCGCGTGGCGGTAATAGAGGGGCATGTCCATTTCCGAGATGCCCTCCAGGTCGCGGATGGATCCATCCACCACGATTCCGCCCGTCTTGGTGGTCTTCATGACGTAGTAGAAGAGGTTGTCGCCGACGATGGTGCCGTCCTCGCACTTGCCGAACAGGTCCACCACCAGCACGTCGCCCGGTTGCAACATGTCGATGGCGGTCTGATTGGTCAACCGGCCAAAGCCAGCCGCCTGCGCGTGCGCCTGGGCAACGTCCTCCAGGTCCTGCCGCAGAGGCATGTACTGGACGGTGAAGGCGCGCCCAACCAGTTTCTTGGCGGGGTGCAGAATCGTAAACCCGTCCGCGAACTGATTGCGGAACCCGCCGCGTCCCCCGCCGCCCAGAGCCCCGAACACTTCCTCGGCGGAGAGACCGCGCGCGCGCTCCAGCAGGGCGTCGGGAATCCTCGGCCGGCCGTCCGGGAACCGCTCGAACGGATTCTTGGCGGTGAATTCGATCATCTGCTCTTTGGTCAGCGTGAAGACCTGCGCCGGTGCCAGCGCGGCCCCGAACAGGGCCGCGGCCACCAAACTCGCACTTCCATGCGGCATGCGAAACATAGGAATCAGCTCCAATGCCGGTCATTGGACCGGTCCACGTTCCATTGCGGTGTCGGTTCGAAGAAGCCGGGCTCCCCCAGGTGCTGCTTGACCACGTCGTCGTTCAGCGTGACTCCCAGTCCCGGTTTATCCGGCACCGTGATGAATCCCTTGTTGACGATCGGCTTGTCCACGCCGTTCACCAGGTCGCCCCACCAGGGCACCTCGACCGAGTGATTCTCCATTACCAGGAAATTCTCCGTGGCGGCGGCGCAATGCACGCTGGCCATGCACGCCACCGGGGTCCCGGCGAAGTGCAGCACCATCGGCACGCCCAGCTCCTGCGCGCCGTCGCCGATCTTCTTGGTCTCCAGAATCCCGCCGGAGGTGGACAGGTCCGGCTGGATCATGTCGACCGCGTGCGCCCGGCACAGCTCCATGAAGGGCTCCTTGAGATAGATGTCCTCGCCCGTGAGGAGGGGAATGTCCACGGCGTCGCTGATCTTCTTGAGCAGTTCCGTGTTCTGCCAGGGGATCATATCTTCCAACCACGCCAGGTTGTACTTGGTAAGCCCCTTGCCCAGGCGGATGCAACTGTTGACGCCAATGTGGCCGAAGTGATCGGCCGAGAGCGGCACGTCGTAACCCACCACTTCGCGCACCTGCGCCACGTAGTCCCCCATCATGGCGATGCCCTTTTCCGTGATCTCGATCCCCGTGAACATGTGCTGGGTGGGATCGCCGTAAGCGAAACTGGCGCCCGCGGGCCTGGTGACCGCGCCCGGAGTGCCGGCCACCATCTCCACGCCCAGGTCCATCTTGAGCCACGTGAAACCCTGGTCGACGCGCTCTTTCAACCGGGCGCCGAAAACCTTGGGATCGCGCGACTCGGTGGTGTCGGCGTAGATGCGGATCTTATCGCGGAATCTGCCTCCGAGCATCTGGCAGATGGGGACGTTGTAGACTTTCCCCGCGAGGTCCCACAGGGCCATCTCGACCGCGCAAACCCCGCCCGCCTGCCGCGAGTGGTTGCCGAACTGCTTGATCTTACGAAACACCTTGTCGATGTTGCAGGGGTTCTCGCCCAGAATGCGGCTCTTCAACATCAGGGCGTAGTTCTTGCTGGCGCCATCGCGAACCTCTCCCAGGCCGTAGACCCCCTGGTTGGTATCGATGCGGATCAGCGGGCACGTCATCGGCGCCCGTACCACGGTGGCCACGCGCAGGTCCGTGATCTTCAACTCCGACGGCTTGGAATTGGTATTGACGTTCTGCGGGTAAGCTTCCAACGCTTCTCCCGCCCACAACCCCGCGCCCAGTCCGGCGGCGCTTCTCAGAAACGAGCGTCTTCCATGCATAATTCGATTCCTTTCGATGCGGGGCAGGCAGTCAGCCCGCGGCGGATCCTGCAAAAGGCCGGCCAGGCGGGTTGCAAACCCGCCGCAGGTTAAAAACCTGCCCCACAGTTTCTATCAGCTTACGAGCGCCGCCTGCAACATGGCGCGCGTGTATCCCACCTGGAAGGCGAACGACGCATACCCGCCGCCGCCCGGATATCCGCCGATGCGCCCGTGTTCGCGGTCGTAATCGAGGGCGCGCGGGTGCTCGGGGTAAATCAGACGTGTGTACTTGTTCTTGACGAGCGCTTTCATCACCGCGAACATGTCGTTCTCGCCTTCGTCGATCATGACCTCGGAGTAACGCTCGTAGGGTTTGATGACCTTGACGTTGCGGAAATGCACGTGGTTGATGCGGTCGCGCGATGCGAAGTAGGCGGCCACCTCCGCCGGGTCCTGGCCCATTTCGCGGGTGACGCCGCAATCGAAGGTGATGCCGTTGGCCGGGCTCTCGACGATCTCGATGAGGTGTTTCCAGCCCTCCACCGTGCCCATGATCTGCTGCGACCCGCGGCTGACGGGGGCCGGCGGATCGTTGGGGTGCAGCGCCAGGCGGACGCCGGCCTTCTCGGCTTCCGGGATGACGCGCTTCAGGAAGTACGCGATGGTGGCCCACATCTCCTGCAACGTGTGGGCGCCTTCTTCGGGCCGCGGAGGCAGGTCCTTGAACTTGATGCCGGCCTCCTCGGGGCGCACCTGGCCGGAGTACGCGCCCCCCGGCGCGCGCACCAGTTCGTAGTCGAAGCCCGTCCATCCCACGCCCGTGCGGACGCTGTCGGTCTCCTCGAAGTAGCCTTCCATGGCGCGGTGCGCATACCAGTTGTACTCGACTACCGGCACACCCACCTTACCCGCCACGCGGATCGACTCGATGGCCTTGTCGATCTCCTCGTCGCGCCCCGCGCGGCCATAGATGGCGTTGTTGAACCCCGCGATCATCAGGTTGGCCAGCGTCAGCCCGTACCCTTTCTGGGTATCTACCAGCGCCTTGATCCGCTCCTCGGTCCACGGAATCTGCGGCCCGCCCGATAGCACGTAGTTGACCCCGAGCTGTTTGATGCGGCGCGCCGAGGCCTCCTGCGGAGTCAGCGCAGACGTTTCCTGCGCGGTGGCCGGCGCCGGGGCCGGCGCCGCGCCGGTGGTCCCGGCCGGAGCCCCACCCCGCGCTCCGCCGCGGCCACCCTGTCCGAAGCCTCCGCCTCCATCCCCCGTCGAGAGGCAGATCTTGGGTGTGTCCTTCCCCTCGGAACGCGGCTCCGGTATCGCCGCCGCCCCAGAGCGCGGGACCGCCAAGGCCGCGGCGCCCGCGGTCCGCATCAGTTGTCTGCGAGATACTCGTATGCTCATCGGTGCCTCCCGGTTATTGCCACGGCCAGAACGGCCGGGGAGCGGCCCTCCGCTTCTGGCGGATGGCCGCGAAATCGAATTTCGCTTGGGCAATCGGCGTGCCCAGCACTGCGATCCGCTTCAAATCCCGCGTTCCCAGCCCCGCGGCTTCCGCCAGCTCCAACGTACTGTCGCAGCTCTCGAACGGCGGCGTTCCGCGGCTGGCCATGGGGTCGAACCCCATCACCGCCATCGCCACCGCATCCGTGCTCACCGGATTCAGCCCCGCCACCAGCACTCCGGGCGCGACCGGCTTCAGGTCCGCGCGAACCCACGGACCCTCGCCGCCCGTCATGGTCTTGATGCCGTCGACGATGGCGAGGTGCACCGGGCGCGCCGCCACCAGGTCGGTCACGATGCGCGGCACACGCCAGGTGTCCTGCCGGGGCGAGTGCGGGTCCTTCTCCGCCGGCGAGCTCCTGGAGGGTTGGCGACTTCCGTAGTGCAGGGGATCGCGGCCGCCGCTGGGCCTTTTCGACGGCGCGTCGCTTCCGGCGCCCGCGCCGTATATGGTGCAGGGCGTAATCCCGAAACAGTTCTTCATGGAGAGTGTCACGCCCGCGGTGACGTGCTCTTTCAGTTTGGCGATGCTGACGAAGACGTCGCAGTCCTGGTAGGAATGGTTCAGATCGAATGCCGGATAGACCAAACCGCCCGACGGAACGGCGAGGCGGGAGTAGTTCTTGCCCATTCCCAGATAGTTGGTGTTCTCGAATTCCACTTTGGGCGCCGCGTTGACAATGTCGCGCGGCTCCCAGTTGGCCTGCAGCAGGCACTCCTCGAGCGGATCCGTGGTAGCCCAAGGGCTTTCCAGAATCCGGATCCGGCTGGCGCCGGCCTTCCCCAGGAGGTGGACCGCGGCGGTAATCACGTGGGGATGCGTGTAGTGCGTGTCCTCCTGCGGCAGGTGTCCCAGCCGGAACGCGGGCCCGCCGGTCAGGTTGATTTTGATGGCGACGGTTTTCCCTTTGACCAGCTTTCCCAAGCCGCCCAACTGATCGAACATCTTTTGCAGAACGGGCAGCACTTCGGCGGGTTCGTAAGTCTTCGACTGGCCCACCGCCACCGGCGTGGCCGGCGCCACCGCGGCGCGTCCCGGGAAGCAGCCCGCCAGGTAACCGCCGGACACCGCCGCCGCCGTCTTCCATAGACACTCTCTGCGCGTATGAATACGCATTCCGGTTACCTCAAGCGACTTCCAGTTCCAACGCCACGTACTGCGCCACCGGCGGCAGGTGTACCTCGACGGCGTCCGCCCCCCGCTGGGTGTCCACCAGGGCCAGCTCCGGCTGGTCTATGGTGGACGCCCGAACCGCCCGGTAGCGGCCCGCAATGCGCACCGCGACCGAATCCGGCCCGCGGCCGGCGTAGAACAGCAGGTGCGCCACGCTTCGCCTCCGGTCGGGCGAGATGGCGCAGAACGAGCCGGCCGCGCCACTGTTCCAGAATCGCACCAAATCGTAGCGATGGCTCACCAGGAGCACCGAATCGTTGGCCCACTCGTAGGGATCGTCTGGAGCCGAGTCCGCCAGCGCGATTTTTCCCTTGCCCAGCGAGCGCATCGAGAACCGCGGAAGGATCTCCCCTTCGGCGGGCGCGCCCGGTGCGCCACCCCACCTCGGCCCGGTAATCAGCATCCCGCCCGCCGCCACGAATTCGAGGACCCGTTTCCGCAACGCGGGCGCTGGCGGGTCCGCGTCCGTGTAAGAAACCGCGCGGAGGGACTCGAAGGACGCCTCCGCCGGCGCGCCGCGAAGAACCCGGTGGCCGCCGCCAGTTTCTTCCAGGTGGCCAGCGCGTTGGAGTCCCCCGCGGCCAGAGTCGTGGCCAGCGAATTGTCCAACGAAACGATCCATCGTCCGGCGTAAGCGGCCGCATCGGCGATGGCGAGCCGGCAGGCATCCGCCGTGATCCAAGCCCCGGCGGCGGGGGGCGCGTCCACCCAGACGGCGGCCTCGGGGTGGAGCGCCAGCGCCAGCCGCACGGCCCAGCCGTTGGAATCAACCCAGGGGTTGCCGGTCGGCCCGGCGCTTGCGGCTCCGCCCCGCCCCATCTTCACCCCGGGCCAGGTCCCCGTCACGAGTTCGACTCCCGGCGGAGCGGCGGCGGATGCGGCGAGGCCGTCCGCCATCGCCCGCTTGCGCACCCCCGCCAGATCCGCGTCGTCTCCCATAAGCAGATAGTCGATAGCCGTGCCCTTCAGCAGGTCTAACGCGGATGGGTCCCTCCATCCACTTGGCCATCGCATCGGCGTCCAGGATTGCGGCATAGGGCCTTCCGTCTTCTCCCGACTCTCGACTGATACCACGACGCGAGGCACGCGAGCCCCCTAATCGTTCGGAGCCCTGTCGATTCTACTGGCCCTACACAGTGCTACACGTTGTCTCCCGTAGGGCTTCTTGAAAAGTGTGCGGGCCACGATTGACGCGGCCACCCGCGGCTCGTCTTCGTGCACCGCCGTGACATACCGGAATTCGGGGGAGTACGATCCCGGCGGCAGGTCGATCCGCACTTCCGCCGCCGCTCCCTCCGGTGTCACGTAGTACTGCGCAAGCCGTTTGCGGACTTCCCGCGCACTCACCCGGACGATGGCGTCCTCGCCCAGCTCGGTCTACGGCTGCCTGCCGAAGACCTCGATGGCAATCATCCTCTCCTTCAGCGCCCCAGCCCGGCCCGAAAGGGCCTTCTCGCAAACATGTTCGAGAAACTGCTGGCAACGCTTGCTGCCGTGGAACACCGAAGTGGCCAGAATACCGCGGAGCTGCTGGCGAATCTCTTCCCCGGCCGGCGCCACTCGGCCCGGGCCATCCCCAAAACCCCGGCCCGGCGTTTCGGTTCTCAACATGAGAAACCGCCCCCGACTTTCGAACACAAACTCGAACCCGGCGGTTCCACGAACGGGATCTCGCCGGGGAGATGCCACTCGGAACCGCGCATGGACGAAGCCTCGCGGACACATCCGGGCAGGAGCGGCGTCACCGGCGTAACGTGGATCGGCTCGACGGGATCCGGCCGAACCGCCCGGCGCCTACGCGCGGCCGCGGGACGCCGGCGGAACCCCGTGGCCTCGATGCTCGCCGGACGGACTGCCGGCTACCGCCACCAGGAGTCGCGCATCGCTCTGGCTACAAAATCGCGGGCCCTTTGGACGTGTGCCAGAGAAGCCGACCGCCACGCCGCGGCGTGCCGGCTGTCTTCCTCATAGGACAGGTCGCGCTGCGAGGAGTCGAGCAGTTCCATCGCCTTGCGGAACCGGTCTTCCCAGCCGAGACGGACATCGATGGGCGGATGATCGTCGATGTTTTTGCCATCGTCGATGGCCGCGCGCTTGGCTTCGTCGATGGCGCGGTCGATTTCCTCGATAGCGGCCCGCTGGTCGCGCATGACGTCGCGCCAATCCTGCCGCCACAGCAAGGCCCGCGCGTAACGCAGATCGGATATCGCATTCAGGTACCGCGGATGAACCGCCGGCGGGGGCGGAAGCGGGAGCGCCTCGTCGCGGAACTTGTCGTAGCCGCCGCGGTGCACCATGTCCACGGCTTCGTCGATGTCGCGGAAAGCCCGGTTGCGCCATTCAACGGCCCGCGGGTTGTCCTCCTCCTGTGCGATATCGCCGCGCGCCGCGCCGAGCAATCGCAGAATCTCGCGGAAGCGGCTGCCCCGGCCAAGGTTCGCATCGACGGGCGGGTTATCGTCGATGTCCCGGCGGTCGAACATCGCCGCGGTGTCCAGTTCGCGGATGGCTCGCTCCACCAGGTCGGAGGCAACCTGCATGTCGCGCATCACATTCGGTTCGTCGGGAAGGCGCATCAGACGGGTGGCACGCCGCAGGTCGCTGCGGGCATGCAGATAGCGGGGATGGCGGCCTTGTGCCGCGAGGCCTGACGGGAGCAGCGTCGCGATCGATACGGCAACAAGCAGGGCGGTCTTGCGGAAAATGTTCATATGCTGAGGCATTATAAACTACGGAACCCCCGAAGCCAACTATCTTCCGGGCCCAGGCCGTAAGTGTATGCTCTCGTCCGACTTGGCGGACGGCTGGTCTTCGACCGCTAGATTCGGTGCCATTCCGGGCCGCTCGCTCACGCTCGCGGTTCTGTCCGGAACCGCGAGCGTGAGCGGCCCGCGGCAAAGGAACGGTATCTTACGGTCACGGCACTAGGGCCCCTCCGGATTGAGTGCCGCGGCCGGATCGGGACCTCCGGCCGCGTGGGGGAATCGGAGGCCCGCCGGGCACGTCCGATTGCCGCCGGGACCGGAACCCCAAACCGCTCACCATGGTTCCTCATCGCTTTCCCTCTTGGCCTCGCACCGTTTCACCTATCCCGGCGTCCGGGTCGCGCGCGGCCTCATGATACGATAAATACTTGTCAGGTCTCGGGCTCCGTGCAACGGGCGGCCGCAAACCCCGCCAGGTCCGGAAGGAAGCAACGGTAGTGGTGCGGCTCGTGTGCCGCGGATCACCCGGGGCCTGGCAGTAAGCCCGCCGCATGTACCAGGTCATCGCCCGAAAATACCGGCCCCAGACGTTCCAGGAGGTGGTCGATCAGGAGCATGTCCGCGCCACCCTGGAAAACGCCATTACCCAGGGCCGCATCGCCCACGGTTACATCTTCTCGGGCCAGCGGGGCACCGGGAAGACCACCATCGCGCGGATTCTGGCGCGCTGTCTGAACTGCGTCAAGGGACCCACCACGGCGCCTTGCGGCGAGTGCGCGAGCTGCCGCGAGATCTCCGGCGGCGGCGCCGTCGATGTCATCGAGATCGATGCGGCCTCCAACCGCGGCATCAACGAAATGCGCGAGCTGCGCGAAAACGTCCGCTACCAGCCGGCTCGCGACCGCTACAAGGTCTTCATCGTCGACGAAGCCCACCAGATCACCAGCGAGGCATTCAACGCCCTCCTCAAGACCATCGAGGAGCCGCCCGAATGGGTGGTCTTCGTGCTCTGCACCACCGAGGCCCACAAGATCCCGGCCACCATCGCCTCGCGCTGCCAGCACTTCAGCTTTCGCAGCGTGGACTTCGACGCGCTCGTCGCGCGCATGGCGTGGATCTGCGGGCAGGAGGGCATCCAGGCCGGCCCGGAAGCCCTGGCCGTGCTGGCGCAAGCCGGCGAAGGCAGCGTCCGCGATTCGCTCTCCGCGCTCGACCAGGCCATCGCCTGCTGCGGCACGCACATCGAGGCCGCCGCCGTCCGCGGCCTGCTGGGCGCTTTCTCGCTCGACAGCCTGGAGACCGTCTCGCAGGCCCTCGCCTCCGGCGATTCCCGCCGCATGCTGGAGGTGGTCGACCAGCTCGATCGCAACGGCCACAACCTCCAGCATTTCAGCCGCGAGCTGGCGCGCTACTTCCGCAACCTGCTGGTGGCCCGCATTTCCAGCGCCGGCGGGGTGGATTCGGCCCGCCTGATCGCCGCTTCGGCCGCCGAACGCGAGCGCCTGGCCGCCGCCGCCGCCGCGTTTTCCGAGGAAGACCTCACCCGCTACCTGCAGTTGTCGCTGGATCTGTTCCGCGACGTGCAGTTCTCGCTGCAGCCCCGCTTCCACCTGGAACTCGGGCTGGTGCGCCTGGTGCAGGCCGGGCGGCTGCTGCCCATCGAGCAAGCCCTCGCCGATCTGGCCGCGTGCTCCGGCCCTGGCGCTCCCGCCCAAACGCCACCGCCGGCGCCGTCCCGCGCGGTTCCGTCGCCGTTCGAGATCGACCGCGCCAGGAAGGCCGCCCCGCGCCCGTCCGAACCCGGGTCCGCCGCCGCCCCCGAACCGATGGCCGCGGGAGACTGGCGCCAGCGCCTCCACGCCGCCCTCATGGAGCTCGGCATGGCCTTTACCGCCGACGCCGTGGAAGCGTCCCAGGTGGCCGAAGTCGACAACGAGCTGCGCATCGTCACCAGCAAGGCGTACTCGATGGCCCTTCGTCCGCAGGATCTGGAGCAGGCCATTCGCCGGATTGCCGGCCGCGCCATGACGGTCAAGGTGACCATCGGCGAGACCGCCTCCGCCGCGCCCATTGCGCCGGCCGGTCCGGCGGCGGGGACCGCGCCGCCCTCCGCCGATGCCTCCACTCGCGCTCTCGAGAACCCCGAGGTCAAACGTTTCCGCGAAGTCTTCGGCGGGGAGATCCGCACCATTCGCAATCTCAAGGAGTAGCTACCGTGAAACTACCCGGCAACATGAACCAGATGATGCAACAGGCCCAGCAGATGCAGGCCAAAATGCGCCAGGAGATTTCCGCCGTCCGGGTGGAAGCGTCCGCCGGAGGCGGCATGATCACCGTCAAGATGGATGGCGAAAAAAACCTGCTCGCGGTCAAGATCGACCCCGAGGTCGCCGGCGACGTCGAGATGCTTCAGGACATGGTGCTCGCCGCGCACAGCGAGGCCGTCAAGCGCGTCGAGGACGAAACCAAACGGATCATGAGCGGCATGCTCGGCGGCATGGGCCTGCCCCCCGGCCTGTTCTAGCCCACTGCCACGCAATGCCCGACTTCGCCGAACCGCTCGCCCGTCTCATCGCCGAGTTCAAGCGCCTGCCCGGCATCGGCCAGAAATCCGCGCAACGCATCGCCTTCCACGTGCTCCGCGCGCCCCGCGAGAATGCGGAGAGCCTGGCTCAATCCATCCTCGACGTCAAGGACAAGCTGGGGCTGTGCGGCGTCTGCAACAACATCGCCGACAGCGACACCTGCCAGTTCTGCCGCGACCCCAACCGCGACCCCACGGTGGTGTGCGTGGTCGAGGAGCCGAACGACATTGTCGGCATCGAGACCACGCGCCAGTTTCAGGGCCGCTACCACGTGCTGCACGGCGCCCTGTCCCCGCTGCGCGGCATCGGCCCCGAGTCGCTCAAAATCAAGGGACTGGTGGAACGCATCGGCCAGGGCGAGGTCAAGGAGTTGATCGTGGCCACCAACCCCACGGTGGAAGGCGAGGCCACCGCCGTCTACCTGGCGCGCCTGTTGAAACCTCTGGGCGTGAAAGTCTCGCGCATCGCCATGGGCATTCCCGTCGGCAGCGACCTGGAATTCGCCGACGAGGTCACCATCTCCAAAGCCATGGAGGGCCGCCGCGAGATGTAGGGGCGGCGCCGGCGGCGGGCTGCTACGGATTCTCGACGATCAGGATCGGCGTGCCGGCCATGTGCTGGCCGGTCTTCGTGTTCAGTCAGGGGCTTTGGACGGTCACATTCACGTCACCGTTCCTGAACAAGCCCCCCTTTGGAGGAAGTGTCGACCACGGTGGTTCCGGGTTGCTTTTGGTAAGGCTGATTCGCCTGCGCTGCCGATTTGGCTCATGCGACGCGAAGATGTTCCGGTTCTCGAGCCGACGATCACTTGGCCGGGACGAAATCGGCGGCGAGGAACCTCTTGTCCTTGACCATGCCCGCGTCGGCTGGCTTCATCTGCTTGACCTCGCCTATTCCTTGCTCGGGCTGGACCAGCGTGAGGCGGACGTGTCCAAACAACGCACCGACCACGATGTCGAGCCTGATGTAGTACTCCTGACCCGGCTTGAGATCCAGTTCGATCTGGGACTGCATGGCAACGAATCTAAAGGAATACTTGCCTGGCGCCAAACCCAGCGCAACATACCGCCCAGCCTGCACCCGCGCCACGTCCGTTTCGTTGCAGTAAATCGATGGCCGCGAGCCGCCACCCTCGAATTGCCTGTACCGGTAAACGACCACCCGGGCCTTGCCGGTTGAAACGTTAGGCGCGGCCTGGGCGGCCAGGATGAACGGGAGGAGAAGAAGCACGGAAGTGATAATAGCCCCTATGCGTCGCACGGTGTTCCTTCTTTCGAGTTGCACGATCCCAGCTCGGGTACTCATTTAGGATATCGGGTTTTCATCGCTTCTGACTTCTTTAGGAGGCGAACACAACCCGCACCCTCCCTTCCTGCTGTCATTCTCCCTTCGTGCGTTCCTTTCTCTCACGCTGGACCCCGGCGTTTTCCATGACGCTGGTGTCGCTCATCAGTTACATCGATCGCAACACGGCCATGGGCGGGCTGCCGCTGGGGTTCGTGCCGTACGGCGCGTCGCTGTACTTGAACCAGGCCCTCGGCTGCACGCGGCCCGAGATCGGCTGGGCGCTATGGGTTCCGCCGCTGGGATGGGAGGTCGGCTATGTCTTCTGGGGCTGGACGATCGACCGCTTCGCCGCGCACGGCGATTCGCTCGCCGGCATGCGGCGCTTGCAGGTGCTGCTGCTGCTCGGACTGCCGCTGGGCACCATGTGCCTGGCGATGTTCGTGGCGGGCGGCCAGTCGATGGCGGCCATGGCTTACGCCACGCGGATCTACTCGTCGCGCAGCTACGGCTTCCTGGCGGGGCTGGGCGCGGGCGCGTGGTCGCTCGGGTGGCGCTGGCGATGCCGGTATTCGGCGGCCTGTTCGACCACCATCGCTACCGGGCGGCGTTCCTGCTGGCGGCGGCGATTCCGGTGGCGGGGTCGCTGGCCTGGCAGGCGTTGAACCCGCAAAGCGCCCTTACAGAAACGCCATCGTCTTGATGCCCGAAATGTCGAACGCGCGGCGGCAGCGCGGGTTCTTGCAGCTTGCCTTGTCGTCCACCAGCACCATGTAGCTCTGCGCCTTGGCGAACTTGGCGCGGTCGCGCTCGTCGGCGCCGCCGGGCAGACGGTCCTTCTTCTTGCGCAGCATCCACCGCAATTCGTAAGTCTCCACCGACTTGCAGTAGGGACAGTTCAACACCGCCGGCTTGGTGGTTGGCGATTCCGAGTAATAGGCGCGCTCGTCCATGTTCACCAGTATGAGCCTTCCGGCTCGCGATGGGAATCCAGGTCAGGGCTGGGGCCGGGATTGCCGCGGCACTCGGCGCGCGGCCGGAGCGGACCTCCACACCACCGCGGCCCGCGCCTGCTCGAATGCCGTGGGTCTATTGCACGCCGCCGGGAACCGAAACCGGCGGATGTCCGTTGGAAGGGCACACTGGGAAAGGGGCGAAGCTGAGGGTCAGGTCGCTCCTATCGACCCACAGGACCTGCTCCTGATCTCTGCCGTACCGCACGGTGAACATCACGCCGGACCCGCAAGAGCGGCTTATGCCATACGGCCAGCGGTACGGGACGAACCGGAAGTTACTCACCCCGCCCGCCTCGGGCCCCCAGTCCCGCAGGAACGACGACATGGGGTACGCCGGCCCGGGATTGAACATGGCGTGGGCGTCCTTGTAGTCTTGCGCCGCCAGCAACTCGAAAAAGTGCTTGACCTGCCGTTCCTGGCGGTAGTTGTGGAAGACGAAGACCAACGCGCCCACCACCGCCGCGATTGCGATTGCCGCGATCGCCAGCGTCCGGACGATCTTCTCGCGCCGCGCGTCGCCAGCGCCGTATTCATCGAGATAACCGGCCATCTCCGCCCCCACCTTCCAGAATACCGGCTTACTTCGCCGCCGGCGCAGCCGGGTTGGCCTTGTCGTACGCCGCTATGGCGTCGCCGGTGAGGTCGAGCGCGCCCTTGAAATAGATGGCCGTACTGGCTTCGACGACCAGGTCGTAGCCCTTGTCTTCCGCCAGCTTCTTCACCACGGCCTGCATCTTGATGCCGATCTTCTGGACCGCTTCCTGCTGGAAGGCCTGAACGTCGGCGTTGAAGTCGTCCTGCTTGCGCTGCAGTTCGGTCTGCCTCCGCTTGCCGAGAACGGTGACGTCGCTCTCCTCCTCGGCGGTCAGTTTACCGGACTGAAGCCGGCTGGAGAGGCTTTCGATCTCCTTCTGGAGGTTCTGGATTTCGTCCTGTCTGGGCTTGAACCGCGCCTGCATATCGGCTTCGGCCTTCTTCGCTTCAGCCGTTCCGCCGACCGCGGCCTGCATGTTGACGACAGCCGCCTTGGTTTGCGCGAAGCCGCCCTGCGCTACCACGAAAAGCGCCGAACAGACCAACAACGGCCGCACGGGCATCCGAAAAGACATGGAAATACTCCTGGTTTGGTGTTTAGATCTCTAGCGTATCACACCGGTGCGCGCGCGCCCGTGTCGCAGCGCGGCAACACCTGTGGCGGACGATTCCCAGCCACCGCGGGGCGCCTTGGCTATTCCAGAACCCCGAGGACTTCGTCTTCCTTGAGGATCAGGTACTCGACGCCTTCCAGCTTGATCTCCGAGCCGGAATACTTGCCGAAAAGGATGCGGTCGCCGGCCTTGACATCCAGCGCCACGCGCTCGCCCGAGTCCAGCAGTTTGCCGTTGCCCACGGCCTTCACTTCCGCCTGTTGCGGTTTTTCCTTGGCCGAGTCCGGAATGATGATGCCGCCGCGGCGCTGCTCGCCTTCATCCAGCCGTGTCACCAGGATGCGGTCGTGTAAGGGACGCAAATTCATACTGTCGATTATACAGGACTCACCGCGCCAACATCTCCGTCAGCGCGCGTCCCACCGAACCCGACGGCGTTTCCACATGAAGAACCGCCGCCAGCGTGGCGGCGATATCGTTCACCGCGATGGGCTCGTCATACTCGCCCGCGCGGATTCCCGGCCCCAGGAAGATCACCGGCACGTGGTTGTCGTAGCTGTAGGTGGTGGCGTGCGTGGCGTTGGCGCTGCCGATCGTCCAGTAGGGCTCGGGCATGATCTCGAGGTCGGCGCCCCGCCGCAGGTTGTAGCCGTTCATCACGCGGCGGCTCATATCGTCGCCCACCACGCCGCCAGTCGAGAGTTGCTCGCGGGTGTAGACTCGGGCGATGTGATCCACCTGGTAGGCGCCCTGCGCCGCCACCCGGTCCACTTCCGCCGGATCGAGCTTCTTCGTGGCCATCAGGTCGCGATTGAGGTAGACGCAAAGATCGTACATCCCGAGGATCCAGTTCCCCTCGCCGAAGCGCGTCACCAGGGCGTTCTGGATGGCGGCTCGCGGCGTGGCGGCGGGCATGCGGCCGCCCGGCATGTGGCGATCCTCGGATTCCTGCGCGGTGGGCGCCACCCCGTGGTCGGCGGTCAGCACGATCAGCGTGTCTTCGAGGCCCACCTGGCGGCCGATGGCGAGGAACAACTTCTCCAGCAGTTTGTCGGTCCGCAGGCTGATGTCGTGAACCTCCGGCGAGTACGGGCCGTATTCGTGCCCCACCACGTCGTTGGACGAGAAGCTAATGGCCAGGACGTCGGTGGTCTCGTGCCTGCCGAGTCGTTCGGCCTCGATGGCGCGCTCCGCCAGCAGTTCCACGATCTCGTTGCCGAACGGACTGGCGGCGAAGGGGCTGGCAGTGCCGTCGCCGTAGAATCCGGCCAGGTCCTCGGGCATTTTGTGACCCAGCCATGTCTCGCCGCGGTGCTGGTCCCCGTGGTGCGCGGCGTTGAAGTCGCTAACCCAGCCGGGCAGTTCCGGAAAGTAGTAGGTGCTGCTGACGAAGCCGTGGGAAGCGCTATCGAACCAGAACGCGCCGTTGGCCATGTGCCCCGCGGGCAGGATGGCGGCGCGGTCCTTCAGCGAGATTCCGATCACTTTGGACTTCGCGCCATCGGCCATCTTGATCTCGTCGCCAATGGTGCCGACCAACAGGCGGCGTGGAGAGGCTCCCGCGGCCGCCGGGTCAACGCCGCCCAGAAGCAGGGTCGCGGCATCGCTTACGCTGGTGACGCGCTTTCCCTCGTCGCGATCGAACCACTCGTTGCCCGCGATGCCGCTGACGGACGGCGTGGCGCCGCTGAGGAAGGTGGCGTGGCCCGCGGACGTCACGGTTGGGAAGTGGATGTAGCGGGCGTCCGTGAAGACCGCGCCCTGGGTGAGGAGCCGATCCAGACCGCCCGTGTATTCGGCGCGGAAGCGGGTCAGGTAGTCGTAGCGGAACTGGTCGATGACGATGGCAACAACCAGCTTTGGTTTCTTAGTGTTAGCCGCCGTCAGGCAGGCTGCGGCGAGAACCGCGGTGGCCAGGATCTTGCGCATGTGCCTTACAGCGTACCACCCACCGGTGTCGGCAGCATGACAGCCCGGGCCGGAACTCCGCATTCCCGGCTCCATGTACATAGGGTGGACACCCCAGACTGCCAGGAAGTGTACACGGGGTGGACAGTAGCCATCCGTTTCGAGGATGCAAATAATTGATTCTAAATGGCATCCCACTTCGGAGGCCAGCGTGCCCTCACTCACGGCGTTCATCAGGCGGAGGCAGCACCATGAGACTGGTCACCAAATCCATCGAACGGCGTGCAAAAGTCCGATTCCCGATGCGCCGCGAGCTGCGGTACAAGCTACTGGAAGGCGAGGCCACCATCGCTTCCGGCGCTGGCGCAACCTGCGACATGAGCAGCGGCGGAGTGGCCTTCAACAGCGATCATCCGCTGGCTACGGGAGCGTTCATCGAAATCTCCATCAGTTGGCCGGCGGTGCTGGACGACGGCTGCCCCATGCGGCTGATCGTGTTCGGAAAAGTCGTGCGCAGCGGGCTGCACCGCTCGGTGTGCAGCGTGGAAAAGTACGAATTCCGCACCCAGGCGCGGACCCTGCAGTTCGCCGCCCCGGCGCGCCAGGACGGCAGGTTGCAGCGTTGGGCCAAGGAATACGAGAAGGCCCGCCAGGCCAGCGCCTGATGCGGCGGGCGGCCCGCGCCGCTATTGCCTGGCGGCGGGTTTGCTCTCCTTCCGGCTCTCGGGCTGGCTTTGGGACTTGCTTTCGGACTTGCTTTCGGATTTGCTTTCGGATTTGCTTTCGGATTTGCCCTCGGTCTTGCTCTCGGACTTGGCGGCGGGCGCGGATTCCGATGTCCCATTGGCTTCACCCGTGGCCCGGCCGCGAGCATAATCGTTGACGTACCAGCCCGAGCCTTTGAACCGCAGGGCGGACGGAGAAACCAGGCGTTCCAGCTCGCCTCCGCAGCCTTCGTGCTCCGCCAGGGGTTCGTCGGAGAACCTCTGAATCACTTCGAACGTTTCTCCACAGCGGTGACACCTGTATTCGTAAAGCGGCATAGTTGCAATCGCTGAAACCCAGAGTTACCGCTTTCATTGTACCAGCCGCTTACCGGCTTCCCGAAGCGTGGGGCGGACGCCTTCGTCCGCGGCCGGACCCAAAGGCCTGCTTCCCGCGCGGACCACGGGGTCCGCGGGCTGGCACGCTGCGCGCCATATCCGGCGGGGCGCGCCATCGCCGGCACCGGCGCGGTGGCCGGGACTGGGGATGCGGGGCGCCGCGCGGACGCCCCGCACCCGATCCCGAAAGGCGGCCGCAGCTACTTCTTGGCGGGCGGCGGAGCCGGCGCTTTCTTGGTCTGGGCCGGTAGGGCGCAGGGCGCCGTCTTCAGACCTTCCACGTTGGCCTTCTGGACCTCCATGGTGAGTAGGAAGGGTTCCTTGGCGAAGGCCGTGGCCACCGCCTTTTGAAACGTGATTTCGGTATTGGGCTGGGGCTTGCCGGCGAGAGGGGTTTCGAACTTGAGCTTGACTTCCGGAACCAAGGGGCCGGCCGGCTGCCCGGGCCTGGGGAAAGCCACCGTGATTTCCCTGCCGCGGCAAGCGCCATCCACCACCACGCCCTTTAGCGTGGGCCCTTCCGTGTCCTTCAACTGGTCCTCGAAATAGGTGGGGTTGGCGGGATCGGTGAGGAGGGCCTTGATCTTCATCCACATGGCCAGCTCAGGATTGTCCTTTTCGAATTGCGCCTCCTTTTCGGCGTCGATTTCGCGGGCCGTCTTGAACTTGAAATCGTCCGCAGGGAGAGCCGACTGCTTGACCAGTTGCTTCAATTCAGGCAACCCGTCGGCGCTGCCATGGACATCCGTGTAGGCCTTGTCGGCAAAGGCCGGAATTGCCCCGGCGTTGGCTTCGGCGCCGCCCAGCGTGGGATCGATCACGGCCGCCCGCTCATATTCGTAAATCGCCTGAAAAACCTTCTCGGGAGACTCCTTCTGCTGGCACTGGAAGGCCTGCGCGAGCTTGTAAGAGAGGTAGGAGTTGTTCGGATAATCCGCCAGCGCCTTCCGGTAGGCCGGTTCGGCGACGTCCTTGCACTCGGCGGCAACCAAGGGTTTCTTGGCCATGGCCAAGTCGGCCTTGTAGATCGTCAGCACCAGGAGCGTGTGATCGGCCGCCGCGTCCAGATTGGCATGGGTCTTGGTCCAGTCCGCATCCGACGTGGTGGGCGGTTTGTTGGCCGGGACGAAGAACGTCTTCGCGTCATCCTTGAGCTGCCTGGCTGCGGAGCGCCCGAGCTGGACCTGTGCCGCGGTGGGGTTGAGGAGCGCGGGCTGGCCGGCCAGGCCGGCGGCGACGGCCGTGGCCACCAGGAACGACAGGGCTTGCCGCTTGCCGTCCTGCGGATCGTCGAAGACGGTCTTCAGATCCTTGTTCATGAGCTGCGCCGCCAGATCCAGGACTTTCGCCGGCTGGGGCGGATTCAACTGGCTATAGGCTTGAACCAGCATGCCGGTGCGCACGTCCTTATAATCCGAGTCGGGGTACTTCTGAGCCCAGGTCTCCAGATCCTTGATCTCCGCAGGCGGATTCTGGGAATCCTTGAAAGCCTGGCTGTAAAGGTCGTATTCGCCGTTGTCCTTGTAATTGCGCTTGGCGGCGGTGGTCTGGCCCGCCGGCGCTGCGCTGACAGCGGCCCCCTGGGCGCGGGCGGTGGGAGCGGTCCCGGCGATCATCCATGCGGCTAATCCGGCGAAAGCCGCGATCCCGCTGACGGTTCTGAGCGATCTGTGCACTTCCGGCCTCCTGGCAAAGTTCAGCTATCCACTATACATTAGACCGTCGGCGTCTCATTGGCAAACCAAAAATGCAGCCGCGCGTTCCACTGTCGATACGGGGCCCCCGCGCCGGGCAGCGGAACGGCGGAGAGCGTGCAACCGGACTTCCGCCGTCACCCCCAGGGACTTCGCGTGACGGGTGGGGAGCCCCGGCAAGCCGTTGCCGGGACGCCATCCCGGTTCTGCTTCCGGCCGCCGTCTCCGCGGCACGAGAAAGTGGATTGGCGACGGATGGGTGACTAGAGTCTAGTCACGCGATTCAGTATCATCCTTTTATTTCAATCACTTACAGGTTCTTCGTGACTAGACTCCAGTCACGGCTCGGGCGGCGCCCACCAGCCGCGCCCCACCGCGCTCAGCGCCCCGCGTGGTCGTTCTTCATCTTGCGCGCCACCAGGAACGCCAGCTCGAGGGCCTGCTCGCCGTTCAGCCGCGGGTCCACTTCCGATTCGTAGGCGCGCGACAGGTCCGCCTCGCTGGGCCCGCGCGCTCCGCCGATGCACTCGGTGACGTTCTCTCCGGTGAGTTCGACGTGCAGCCCGCCCAACCGCTGTCCCATGCGGCTGTGAATGTCGAAGGCCTGCTCCACTTCGGAGTAGATGTCCTCGAAATGGCGCGTCTTGAAGCCGCTGGGAGTGGTGCGCGTGTTGCCGTGCATGGGGTCGCAGATCCACAGCGGCGCGCCGCCTTCCGCGCGCACGTCCTCGATCAGCCGCGGCAGCGTGTCGGCGATGCGGCCCACGCCCAGGCGGTGGATCAGCGTCAGACGGCCCGGCTGGCGGCGCGGATCGAGCGCGTCCAGCCAGCGCGCCAGGCGCTCGCGGGTGGTATCGGGCCCCACTTTGACACCCACCGGGTTCTCGATGCCGCGCAGGTATTCGATGTGCGCGCCGTCCGGATCGTTGGTGCGCAGGCCCACCCAGGGGAAATGCGTGGCCAGGTTGAAGTACCCTTCGCGGCGCGGCACCCGCCGCGTCTGCGCGGATTCGTAACCCAGGTGCAGGGCCTCGTGACAGGTGTAGAAATCGATGCGGTCGGTCTCTCCGGCGCGTATACCCAGCACGCTCTCCATGAACTGCAGCGATTCGCCGATGGTTTCCATGGTGCGGTGGTACTCGGCGCCGAACGGAGAATGGGCGGTCCACTCCAGGTCGAAATACTCGGGATGGTGCAGATCGGCGAAGCCGCCCTTGATGAGGGCGCGGACGTAGTTCAGGGTGAGCGCCGCGCGCTCGTAACCGCGCAGCAGAAGCTGCGGATCGGGTGTGCGCGCCGCCGCCGTGAATTCCGGCAGGTTGATGAGGTCCCCACGGTACGACGGCAGGGTTTCGCTCCCGCGCGTTTCCAAGTGGGCGGAACGCGGCTTGGCATACTGCCCGGCGAAGCGGCCGATGCGAATCACCGGCCGGCGCGCGCCCACTACCAACACAAGGCTCATCTGCAGCAGGACCTTGAGCATGTTGGCGATGCGCGGCGAAGTGCAATCCACGAACCGCTCGGCGCAATCGCCGCCCTGGAGCACGAAGCGCGCCCCGGTGGCCGCCTCCGCCAGTTGCCCGCGAAGCTGCAGGATTTCCCAACTGACGGCCAGCGGCGGAAGCTGGCTCAGTTCGGCCAGCGCGCGCTCGAGCGCGGCCGGGTCGGGATACTCCGGCTGCTGCTCGGCCGGGTAGCGCCGCCAGGAATCGGGCGACCACCGATGGGGATCCACGCTGCTTTCCATGCTCATGAAGTCCCACGGTAGCACGTCCGCGGGGGGCGGACTACCGGAAGCTTAGCTCGATGGTCTGGGGCAATGCCGCCGTCTGCGCCGTGAAGCGAACCAGCAACTCCAGAACACCGGGATGGTCCAGCGTCACCGCCGGCGTTTCCACGGCCTGCGCCCGCTTCACACGCTTGCCCGCCATCAGAACCTGCGGCGCCGCCGCGCCCGGCACGATCTCGGAAACCGACAAGACCCCGTCGGCGTAGGGTTCCAGCCGCACCACGATGGCGTCTCCGGCGCGAATCCCCTCGGGCGCCACCGGCGACAGGCGGCCGTCCCCTGCGCGGCGCAGAACGCTCCATTTCACCTCGCGAGTGCCGGGGGCTATGGCGGCCAACTGCAGCGCCGGGCGGCCCGCCACCGGCAGATTCGCCACCTGCCGGTGGCTCTGCTGGTCGCTCGCGGACTGGGTCTCCAGCAGGGGCTCCGCCGCCGTCACCTCGACGGATTCGGCCGCCGCGCCAACTTGCACCTTCAACTGGTCCGCCTGATTCGACGGGGCCTGCGCGGAGGCCACCTGGGTCGCCCCGGCAGCCGCGTCCTTCCTGTCCCGCCCGAACCCCGCCTGCACCACGGCAGCGGATTGCGCGGCGGCGCCCGGTTCCGGCAACTGCGCAAACTGAGTGCCGTTCACGGGCGCCTGGTTCGCCAAGCCGGCCACGCCCTTCTCTTCCTGCTTGAGCGTCGCCGGTTTGGGCGCCGCGGCGAACTGCCGCGGTGGCGGGGCAGGCGCCTGGTTCGCCGCGCCGGCCACGTCCCTGTCGAACATCGCCGTGGACGGGGCGGCGATGCGCGCCTCCAGTTGCGGCGGAGCGGATCGCCCGAGCGGCGCGGGCGCCGAACGGTCTACCGGGGCCGCGGCGGGGCTGGGCGGTGGCTGTGGCGGAGCGGATGGCCGGAGCCGCGCGGACGCCAGACGGTCCGCTGCCGCGGCGGGCGCGGACACGGGGGCGGCCAGCTTTTGATGCCGCTCGGCAACGGCTCCCGCAGGCGCCGCCTCGGCGGCGGGTGACGCCGGTGGCGCGGTCTGCACAGGGGCCACCTGGACCTCGCGGTTGGCGGCCACCAGCGCCGGCCGCCGAACCTGGCGGGCATGCCAAACGCCGTATCCCACCACCGCGGCCAGGCACCCGGCGGCCAGGGCGCACACGGCGGCGGGCCGCCTCAGCCATCGCCACCACGGCTCGGGACGCTGGTCGAGCGAGGCCAGCAGGTGGGCGCGGGCCGCGGGATCGCGCAGCAGATCGCGCAGCGCCTGCTCGCCAGCCAGCGCGTCGAAAAGTTCCTGGTCTTCGAGCGCCGCTGCGAACAGCGCGTGTTGCTCGGCGGGCGTGAGCGTGCCGGTCGAGTATCCGCCCAGCAGCTTCCGAATGTCCTCGCGGGTCATTTCTTTCCACGCTCCCAATCGCCGCCCATCAGCGCCAGCAGGTTCTTGCGGCACCGGTGGTCCCACGTGTACACCGTATTGAGCGCGCCTACTCCCATGATCTTCTGAATTTCCGGAAATGTCCTGCCCTGCAACTTGAGACGGATCAGTTCCCGGCAACGGCCGCCCAGTTGCGCCACGGCCTTGGAAAGGCGGTCGAGCATCTCCTTGCGCTCGACATAGTCCGCCGGATTGGAACTCAGGTCCGGAATCGGGATGTCCGTCACCGAAACCTGGCTGTATTCACCCCGCCGCGCCGCCTTGCGGCGGTAACTCATGATCTTGAACCGGACAATCTGCAGCGACAGCGGCAACAGGTCTTCGGGACGATCCAGGTGCGCGTACTTTTCATGCAGGAGCATGAGCACCTCCTGGGCCAGGTCCTCGGCGGCCTCCCTCGCTAGATGAGATGCCGCGAAGGCCACAATCCTTTCACGCAGCCTGGCGAGGATCTCGTCGCGCTCCACAGGTGAATCATAGCGTACCGCGCGATGGCCGGAGCGCGGAAGGGCGCGCCGCGCGGGGAAGTCACTTGGCGCCGGCAGCCCGCTCCAGTTCCGCGATCGCCCGTTCGAAGTCGGACAGAGGCCACAGGTAAGGCGACGACCGCCGCCCTTGCGCGTCCACAATCCAATGCTGCGGAAACCCGAGCATGGGCAACAACTTCTCGCCGAGGTCCTTCGAGGCGATCACCGGAAAGGTGTACCGCTGCTCCTTCATATAAGCCGCCGGCAGATAGGAAGTGTCATCCATGCTGAACGTGAGGATCCGGATGTCGTTCCGCCCCTTGATCCTGTCGTATAGCTCCTGCAACATGGGATGCTCGGCGCGGCAGGCGCCGCACCACGTCGCCCAAACGTCGATGAAAGTGGCCTTCCCCTTGAAATCGGCCAAGCTCCAGGTCGTGCCGTCCAGGTCTTTGGCCTGGAAGTTGGGGAGGGTGGCGGAGTAGTCGAGGCCCGCGGACCGGGCGGCGGGAGGAGCGGGCGCCGGCGGCGAGGCCGCCCAGTCCAGCCACGACTCCTCCTTGCCGCCGCTGGCCAGGTAGGCTCGCTTGGCGTCCGTGATCGAGTCCTGGAGATCCTGCAAGGAATTCCGGGCGTTGATCAGGCCCTGCCTGCCAACCGATTGCGTGTACTGCCGGTACAGCGACAGAGCCAAGGGCGCTTCTCCTTCGAGCTCGGCCAGGCGCGCCTGACGCACCAGCCAACCCTGCCTCCGGAACTCGGCATCCCGCCTTCCCTGGTCGGTATTGGGCGAGAGGACGGGCCGCCGCTCCACATTGGACAGTCCCACCTGGATGACCTCGCGCGCCTGGTCCGGTTTCCTTTGGTAGAGGTACAGGTCGGCGAGGACGAGGAAGGCCCGCCAGTGGGTCAAGGCTACCGGATCGGTCAGCCGTTTCCGAAGGTCCTCGGGGAACATTCCAGGGTCGGGCCGGTACTTCGACTCCAACTCCGCCTCCTTCAGACCCTCCTGGATCAACGCCGGAACTCGATCGAGCCGCACGCGCCACTGGGTGTAGAGACCGGCCAGCGATACGGGCAAGGGCGGAGCGGAGGAGCCTGCGTCCGGCGAGCGGCGCATTAGGGCGGCGAACGCGTCGGCGATCGCCAGGCGCTCCTCCAGGGGCCGGGCGGTGCTTCCCGGCTGAACGGTCTGCCAACGGTCGAAGACCACGTCGTTGTCCCTGGGGAACCGCTTGGCCAAGTCCGCTTGCCAGCCCTTCTCCAAAGTCCTATACGCCTCGATTTCCTCTTGCGTTGCGCCCCGGCCGGGCCGCGGATGTTCACGCGACCACCGCGAGCGCTCGATGTCCACGGCGAACATGGAACCGGGGAAATGTTTGAGCACCGCGTCCTCCAACCATGCCGACAGGCCTGGATCTTTGGTCAGGTCGGCGGCGTATCGAAACGTCCGGTACCACTCGGATGACAGAACCGGCGGCAGTTGCTTCAGGGCGGCCGTGTCGTTCAGAACGCGGCGGCGGACGGCCTCCTCGCCGCCTTTCGGCGCGGCGCGGAATTCCAGGTCCCACAGGTAGCGCCAATACGGCAAGGAGACGGAATCGACGCGCGCTTCCAACAGCGGCCGGAGCTTGGCGGCGCCATCGCGGATCATCTCCGGATCCTCGGCGGTCCGCAACAAAGTATAGCCTTCGATGCTGGCAGGGCACGCGGCCAGGAAGGCGCGGAGATGGGGTTCGGCCTTTTTCGCATCCCGCGAACCCATGCGGTCCGTCAACTCGGCGATTCCCAGATGGGGCCAGGGAAAGGCGGGCTCGCGGGCGATCAGATCGGCCAGCATCGCCCCGGCCTTGACGGCATCGAAGCTGCCGGTGAGACGGGCTTCGAGGTAGCCGAAGACCGGGTCGCCGGGCTTCGCGCGGTACATCGCCAAGGCGCGGTCGAATTCCCGGTAGAGGTGGGTTTGTTGCCGGAATCTGTCCTGGTAGTAACGTTGAACGAAGATGTCTTGCGGGTACTTCTCGAGCAGTGCGCGCAGGGGCTTCATTCGATCCTCGAGCGGGATGCCGAAGTCGGCCACGTTCGGCGTGTTGGCAAGCGCCTGGCGCACGGCGGGCGAGGCTTCGCACGGGTACGCGGTGCGTGGGGGCTGCGCGAGACCCGGAAGTGCCGCGGCGCACGCGAGGACACTAATGGCATAGAACTTCATGTGGTTCACCTTTCCGTGGCTCTCATAGATTGGCCGGCGAGGCTACTTCAGTTGGTCGGCCTGGCGTTGGAACCAAACGGGCATGTAGCCCTGGCGGAGTTGCCGTGCCGCGGCGAGCAGGTCCATGTCCGGGCGGTGGAGGGTTCTTCCGAAGCGTTCGAGGTACTCGATGACGGCCTTGCGCCCGCTGGGACCGCCGTACTTGAGCAGCAGCACGGGCAGCTTCAGTGTGAAGTAGTCCCCGGAGTAGGCCAGTTCGTCCGTGGGGGGCGCTCTGGAGGCTGCCAACAGGTACTTCGCCGCCGCCTTTCTGTCGCCATCCACCCGCATGGCGATCGTCCCCAGGGTCATGTTGGCTTGGTAGACGGCGGTGCCGAAACCGGCATCCCCACCGAATCGCGGCGCCAGGCGGAGTGCGTTCTGGGCGTACTTACGGGCCAATTCCCAAGCCCGCTTCGCTCCGGGAAGATCGTGCTGGTAATATTCCAGGCCATTGCCGTGGATGTAGGCTTGCTCGGCCAGAACCGGCAATAACCGGAAACGGTCGCCTTCGGGAAGAGCGGCGGCAGCTTTGTATTGGGCCTCGGACGGCTCGTTGCCCACGGTTTGGAACAGGCGCTCGTTCTGCCTGGCGATTCGAACGGATTCCAGGAAGGTGTGGGCCCGCGCCGAGTTCGGGTCGAACCGGAGAGCGCGCTCCAGGCAAGATACGCCGAGGGCCTCGATTTCTGGGTTGTGGCCTGGGGGCACGGCCGCGAACGCCAAAATGGACCCCGTCTCCGCAAGCAGAACCGGGTCCTTCGATTCCTGGAGCTTCTGCCGTACGGTTTGAGCGAAGCCGCCCTGAGAGTTGGGTCTCATGAGGACGGCGGCGTAGAGGCTGCCCAACCGCCGCGACCAATGGCCATTGGAATCGGCGGCCTGGGCGCGCAGGAGGATTCCCTCGGCAAGCTGCGGGTTGCGGCTCTCGAAGAACACCGCGGCCTGCGAAACCGCGGCGGCAGGAGTATCCCGCCCCTCTACCAGGGCGAGCCAGAGCTTCTTTTCTTGCTCGTAACTGGCGGGATCCGCCAAAGGATTGGCGAGCAAGGCGAAGTCGCTTTCCGGGTGATTCCGGATCATCCACAGCTTGTGAGCGCGGAACCGGGCGATGGTTCTCTCGCTGCCGACGACCTCGACTCCGCTGGTTTGGTAGAACATTATCAGTTTCTTCCGCGCTTCGAGATCTTCCGGGTTCTTGTTGACGGCGGCTTCGAGATCCGCAACCTGGCTGGCGTTCATCGCGCGGGCGGCACGGATGAGATCCGCCAGGGCTGCGGTTCTGATCTGCTGCGCCGCATACTCCGGGTCCGGCTTCAACTCGGCGGTGTAGATCGACTTCTCGCGGCACGCCGCCACAAGCCAGATGGCGGCGCCGCAACTCAGAGCCACGACGGCTTTCTGCGTTCCGGAGACGCGATGGAAGGGACCGCCGCGCAAGATGCGGTCGATCCTGTGGCCGAGGAGGCCCGATCCATCGGCGCCCACACCCTGCAAAGCCAGCCTGTGGCCTTGACGGCGCACTGCCTCGGCCATGTCCAGCAGAACCTCCGCGTACCGGCGGGTCTCTCCGATGGCGCGAACGCCGGCATCGTCGCAGGCGTTCTCCGCCGCGATGGCCAGTTGCCGCTCCAGCCACCACGCGAGCGGATGGAACCAGAATACGCAGCGGTTCACCTGAGCCAGGAAGCCAGTGAGGGTGTCGCGTCTCGCGACGTGGGCGATCTCGTGAGCGAGCACGGCTTCCAGTTTGTCTTCCGGCCATTGGCTCCAGTCCGCGGGCAACAGGATCTTCGGCGCCTTCAGCCCCACGGTGACCGGCGCGGAAACCAGAATCGATTCGCGCACCGGCAGGTTTTGGACCACGATCCGCGTGCTGGCGCGCAGCACGCGCCGGGCCGAAAGCCAGCCCGACACGAGGCGCGCGAAGAGAACAAGCACACCCGACAGATACGCGAACAGAACCGCCGCCGGCCAGATCGGCGCGCGCTCCGGGGACGCTTCGGGAGCCACACTCGCGGCAGCGGCCGGTGCGCTCGTCCGGGGGAGAGCCGGGGGGGTCTCGATGGCTGGCGGACCGGCGGCCAAGGGAACCAGGGCGGCCCCGCCGGATTCCACCGCGACCGGAAGGTGAACCGGGGGCACGGCATACGGCAGGACCGGCATCAGCAACATGGAGCACAGTACGGCCAGCCACGCGGTGTGGCGCAGGGAAGCGGAACGGACCCTGCCCAGAATGAGCGAGAGCCAGACTGCCAGGGCCACGATACTGATGCGAATCGAGGAATCCAGCAGCGCTTGAAACAGGGCCGTCATTTCGGGGCCTTCACTTTTCTGGCGAGGTGTTGCAGCGTCTCGACGGGGAGCACTTTCGCGTCCACCATGCCAACCACGAACTGTTCGGCCGATCCCGCCCAGAAGCGTTCGATCAACTGCCGGACCGTGCGCACCGCGTGGCTGCTGGCGGGCGCCGCGGCCCGGTACAGGTACGACTTGCCCTCCAGGCGATGGGTCAGGCAGCCCTGCGCCTCCAGGCGGCGCAGCAAGGTGCGGATGCTCGAGTCCTTGAGCGGATGACTCGGCCGGAGGCTCTCGCGCACCTGGTCGGCGGTGGCGGGTCCTTCGGCCCAGATGAAGTCCAGGATGGCCTGCTGGAGCTGGGTGAGCGGGCGGCCTGATGTGTTACTCGCTGTCACGTTACTGAGTGTAACGCTTGAAGGGGCGCGGCGCAAGAGTTTTTTGGGCCTCGGGGGCACCGCGGCCGTGCCCTGCTACAATTCCAATGTGGCACGCGTCCTGATGGTGGCTTCCGAGGCCGCACCGCTGGCCAAGACAGGCGGCCTGGCCGACGTGGTCGGCGCACTTCCCGAAGCCTTGCGCGCGGCGGGCGAGGAGGCGGCGGTGTTGATTCCCCGCTACGGCTCGATCGATCTCAAAAGCACGCGCCGCGTCTACGACAGCCTGCCCATCCATTTTGGCCCCGACCGTTTCGATACGTCGATCTACCAGGCCGAGGCCGGCTTCCCGCTGTACCTGGTGGATTGCCCGCCGCTCTACGACCGCGAGGGGCTTTACGGAGAATCCGGCGTCGACTATCCCGACAACCACATTCGCTTCGCCGTGCTGGCCCGCGCCGCCCTGGGCGTGGCGCGCCATCTGTTTCGCACCGAGATCTTCCACTGCCACGATTGGCAGGGCGGCCTGCTGCCCGCGTATCTGCACACGCTGTTCTCGACCGACCCCAGCTTTTTCGGCGTGAAGACGCTGTTCACCATCCACAACCTGGGATACCAGGGACTGTTCCCGCCGGCGGCCCTGCCCGAAGTGGGACTCGACGAGGCCGCCTTCCGGCCCGACGGCATGGAGTTTTTCGGGCGCATCAGCTTCCTGAAGGGCGGGATCGCTTTCGCCGACGCGATCAACACCGTCAGCCCGGCTTACGCCCGCGAGATCCAGACTCCCGAATTCGGATTCGGGCTGGACGGCGCGTTGCGCGCGCGGGCCGGCGTACTGAGCGGCATTCTGAACGGCGTGGACTACGCCGAATGGAATCCCGAGACTGACCCGCTGATTCCGGCCCGCTATTCGGCCGCCGACCTATCCGGGAAGCGCGCCTGTAAGGCGGCGCTGGTGGAGGAATTCGGACTTCCCCCGGCGGCCCTGGAGCGGCCGCTGGCGGGCGTGGTCTCGCGCTTCACCCGCCAGAAAGGGATGGACATCCTGGCCGAGGCGGCCGATGAGATGATGGCCCAGGACCTCTACCTGGTGGGACTGGGAACCGGCGAGCCGGAATTCGAGGAGTTCTTCCTCCGCATGGCCGCCGCCCATCCCGGACGGATCGGGGTGCGCATCGGCTTCGACAACGGCCTGGCCCACCGTATCGAGGCGGGGGCCGACATGTTCCTCATGCCCAGCCGCTACGAACCGTGCGGGCTCAACCAGATCTACAGCCTGCGATACGGCACAGTGCCGGTGGTTCGCGCCGTCGGCGGGCTGGATGATACCATCGATGAGGATACCGGGTTCAAGTTCGCGGAGTATTCCGGGCCGGCCCTGGCGGAGGCCCTCCGCTGCGCGGTGCAGGCGTTTTCCTCCGCGGAGGCCTGGCAGGCCATGATGTGCCGCGGCATGCGGAAGGATTTCTCCTGGAAGATGTCGGCTGCCGCGTATGCGCAGTTGTACCGGCGGATGCTGGGGGCATGAATCTTCCCCCCGGGCCGCCGATTCTAGTGGCTTAGGAGATGAAATGGCAGGCATTGACACGTTAACCTTCACCGATGCGGGTTTCGACCAGGAGGTCCTGCGCAGCGAGGCGCCGGTATTGGTGGACTTTTGGGCCGAATGGTGCGGCCCCTGCCGGCAGATGGCCCCCACCATCGACGCGGTGGCCACGGAGTATGCCGGGAGAGTGAAGGTGGGCAAACTGGACGTGGATTCCAACGGCGCCACCGCCATGCGCTACAACGTGCGCGGCATTCCCACGCTGCTCTTGTTCAAGGGCGGCCAGGTGGTGGAGCAGCAGGTGGGCGCGATCGGCAAGTCCGCAGTGCAGAAGATGCTCGATTCGCACGTGTGAGGGGCACGGGACCCGGAACTAAAGGCCGGGATGCGAAGCGTGCGGGATCGCCCCCGTGCATCATCCCTGATGAAACGAGACCTGACCCTCTGCGGAGGTGCCTGGCTAATTTGGAGCGGACCGTTGCTCCTCAGTGGCTCGGTGGTGGAGCATTAAGCTACTGACCGAAGGGTTCCTGGTTCGAGTTCATGATGAGGGGCCAACAAAACGGCCCTTAGGCTGATTTGCGCCGCGGGTAGAACCCAAGCCGGAATCGAACCTGACGGGGACCCGGCGTTACCTCTGCCGCCAGTGAGACCGAAGGGCAGCCACCGCACCTTCGATGCGCACGGCGCGTTCCTCGTCCCCGTGGCGGCGCGCCTCTTGAGCTTGACGGGTCCCAACGGAACCGCAAATGTGGTCCATCGCCCAGTAACGCTTCACTGAGTAATCTTCTTCTTCCTTCTTGTACTCATTGAAGTGCCATCGCCTCGGGTGGGCGAGCATCTCGCTCCAAAGTAGCAGGCCCAGGAACTTGCCAGCTTCAACGTGAGCGTCTTGGGGAGTTAGGGCAACAGCCTCCAACGCATCGTAAAGCGGCGCGAATTCCGCGTACCATTCGTCGCCAGCGCCGGTGCAGGCCATCCATGCAGCCGTTACGCCCTCAGGATGCGCGCCGAGATGCCGCCTGATCGCTGCCCGCGCCACGTCTTCGGCGTTGGGGTCGTAACGACGCAGATCGGCCAGGTATCCATTCAGTTGGACTTCCCGCGCCTGGGCCGTAACCGGGATGCACCCATGCTCTATCGTGAGCTTCACCAGCATGCACACCTCAGGTTAAGTATACGAGCGCGATCCCATTCGAGCCACCACGAGCGTCTTTTCGCGGGCCACCGTTTCCGCGTACGGCGCGCTATGAAGATCCGGTGCTCCCGAGTGGCCCGGACGGCATGGAAGGCGGGGCTCCCGGGTGGGCACGCGGGCCGGACGCCCTCGCCACTCCGGTCCAATCGGCCCGCGGGAAGCTGTACCCGCAGCGGCTGAGTCCAGACGCGCCCGCTTCGGTGCCCAAGACCGGCTGGGCGGGCCGGTGGACGATGCAACGACTCAACCCGTGATCTCGGGCGTCCCTCATCGGACCGAGCGCGCCCCGCTGTCCGTCGCAGGAGCCCGGCGGTCGGCCGCGCAGGGAGGGCCAAATGCCGGCGTCCCGACGACGGTACTGCAACGGGGTATGCCCCGTCCGCCGACCGGCTTCGCGAACGCGTTGCTCTAGCCCCCAGGTTTACGGCGCGAACGGACTGGAAGCCTGAAGCAGCATCAGTCATGCGGCCTGACCTTCGCGTAGATGGCGCCAGACTTTCGGTTGTAGATCCAGACCTCGAGCAACTCTGTGATGACATAGTTCTCAAGGCTCTGTGTTGCGTACGGGCTGCTGACAGTGGCCGCTTCCGAAGAGTAGTCTGACCAAGTGAAGGGGGCCGTCAATCTGCAGACGGATAGCGCGGATAGCTCGCGTTTCATCCGGCGGGCGGCGTCCGGCCCTAACAGAAACTCGACGAGGATGCCCAGTTCAGTGGAGTGCTCATCCTTCGCCTCAGCGGCTGGGAACGACCGCGCGTTGCCGAACGCGACGCTGTGGATCGTGTATTCGGTATTGTGCACCTTAGCGACGGCGCCGAAACCGTTGGTGCCGATGTATGAGGAATCTGCGCTTTCGAACTTCGCCCACATCGAGCGGAAGTTAGAAGCCAGCCGTCCGCCGGAAGGTATCTCATATAACGGGACGTAAACCTGAAGGACCTGATTATCGGCGTCGTAAACCGACCGAACGTCTTCTATGACGAATGCCCAGGTGCTGGCCGTCGTCATTCGGTCGGTGACGGGCGCCAGCAGCAGGGCTTCTTGCCGCTGATGCCACTGTTCCTTCGTTTCAAATTCCGATTTGCCGCCCTCCTTCTCGCGGTCCTTGAGGGCGCTGTAAACTAGGGCTATATCGTGACCGTTGAAGTTCGGAGGCAGGCTCTCGATCGCGCGGTCCAACTCAGAGGTAGCATATGCCTCGCCCGGCTGCGGCAGCGCGGCTTGCGCAAATGCTGCGTGCCTCGGAAGTGCTACACAGGCGGCCACGAACAGAAGGACAGTGGACTTCATCGGCCGATCCTCCCCAAAAGTGTATTCGCTCGATCCGGGCGGGCGGTCAGATAGCCGAGGTACAGGGCACACCGCTCCCCGACCAGCAACCTTTGACCATCACGTCGCTGGTAGGGGAACAGCCCTCCACCGCGCTCACGTCGCTGGCATATCGCGCATCTGCAGCCCTCGGGCAGCGGTCGATCTTCCAAACGTCGGGCTCCGTCTTCAATCGCGCCCGCCAGACGCCGGTTTCGGACCGGGTAGTTCTTGCGAATCAGCGCCTCGATTTGTGCGTCGGTCATGCCAAGTGTCCAACCCCAGCCAAACGGTCCGATCAAGTGTCCCGGATGTCCCCATAGTGTCCAAGCGCGCCGAAATCTCTCACCAGAAAGTGGACCACTGTCGTCCGCATCGCGCGCTTCTGGCGGCTCCATCTCGCCCAAAGCCAGGGTCCTTCAGATAGGTCGTCTCGGCCCCCGACGCGGCGGCAGAGCCGTCGGCCTCAGCTCGAGTTCATTCCAGGCGTCGGCGTGGACGAGCGTCGGCGGCCCGTCCCGGCCATTCCAAAGCCGTTAGCCGTTGGTCGGCTGGGCCGCATTTCCGCCTGAACCGCGAGGGTTCGAACCTTGTCCACGACGCGGAGCCAGATCCGCCTGGCTGGTCAAGGCAGACAATCCCGTTAGCAGTCCCCAGGGTTTCCGGCGACGATGAACGCTTCGGCCGCTGCCCTCTCGATCCGCCAGTGCTACGCCGACCGCCGAATCGGCACAAAGCGGACCTCGACCCGCTGATTCAAGGCGCCTCCGATCTTGCGCAACATCGCCAGGGAGTGGCCTTCGTAATCGGCGTCCTCGAGACGGCAGATGACCGACGCAGTGGTACCAATGAGCCTGGCAAGCTGAGTTTGGGTGAGGCCCGCCGCAGTTCTCAACTCGCGAATCCTGCGGGCGATCTCTTCGTTCGCGCGCGCCTCCTCGAGGTTTTTCAACCGGGCCGTCCTGCCTGCGTAGAACCGGCGGTGAAGGATCTCCAAGGCATCGGTGGCGGGCTTCGTTCGCTTGGTCATGTCAAACCTCCTGGTACGTGTGCCTGGACGGATCCGCCTGGAAAAGCTTCTTGCGCTCTACGGCGAGGTCGATCTCCTTCGGCGGGACCACATCTTCTTTTACAACGCCGTGCGAAACCACCGCAGCGGCGGCCCCGTGGAAGAAGTACAGTATCCGGTGATGGACTCCTCGAAAGCCGACCCGGAGTTCGCAGATCCCGTCGCGCAGGAAGTCCGCCTCGGGCCGCCGCAGTTCGTCGCCCATCGCGCTCAACCGCTCCAACCGGAGGTAGCACTTGTCCTGTATCTTCGCCGGCAACTCGTCGAACCACTCCACGAACGGACACGATCCGTCTATGTCCCGATAGAGGACGACTCTGGTCTTGGGCACTTCGATCCCAGTCTATTCGCAATGTTGCGAAATTGCAACCCGTCCACGGCGGTTGTGAGCGTCCCGGCCACGAAGGACACACCGATGCCGGTTTCGACCAGGAGGTTCTGCGCAGCGAGGTGCCGGTATTGGTGGACTTTTGGGCCGAATGGTGCGGCCCCTGCCGGCAGATGGCCCCCACCATCGACGCGGTGGCCACGGAGTATGCCGGGAGAGTGAAGGTGGGCAAACTGGACGTGGATTCCGACGGCGCCACCGCCATGCGCTACAACGTGCGCGGCATTCCCACGCTGCTCTTGTTCAAGGGCGGCCAGGTGGTGGAGCAGCAGGTGGGCGCGATCGGCAAGTCCGCGGTGCAGAAGATGCTCGATTCGCACGTGTGAGGGGCACGCGCTGGGGAATCGCGGCCGGGAATTCAGTTCTTTACTTCCACCACCAGAGCTTCGGACGGTTGGTCATTCAGGTTTTCCACCGTGTGTTTGGCGGGGCCATCCCAACTGAAATCCCCCGCCTTGTGCCGGGTGACCCGGACACTACCCTCCGGCGAGGTCTCGCGCACGTTCAGATCGGTGAGGTAGAAGACCAGACGATTGAGGACGTATTCGTGCATCGGCACGCTCTCGCGTGGAGGGATCGTGACGCGGATGACGCGAACCTGGCTGTTCTCGAATTCCAGCTTGCAGTGCCCGGGATCCACCCGCAACGGGTCGAGAGGGGTGCTCGCCACCTTGCCGGGATTTCCCTCCTTCTTGATTCCGATATCCAGGCCCAGCACGCCGTTGGGGGGCGGTGGATCGTCGAACACGTAACCGGGCGGAGTTTCCGAGTAGTGCAGCCCGCTGGCGGGGCTCCAGGCGACCTCGCCCGCCCGCCAGTGCAGCTCCACCGTGTGGCCGTCCACGTAATGGAGCAGTTCCCCGCCGCGAAACGCGTAGATCATCACCCGGTTGAGCTTGTGGTCGTGCATTTTGGGGTGCGGCGCATTGACGACTATCCGGTCGTTCTCGAATTCCGGTTGCGATCCGGGCAGCGAACTCCGGGCGGTCGCCGGCCCCGCAACGCCACCCACGACCTTCCCCAGATACTCGACGTGGGCGTAAGTGCCTAACCGCGGGTTGTAGGCGAGATACCAGCCAACGTGGGTAGGGTCCTGGTAGACAACCACCCGATCGCCGTTCCACTTCCAGCCCCTGGGGACGTTGTAATCGTACGCGGCGAAGTTCCAGTAGAAACCTCCAAAAGTGGCGCGCTCCAATTCACCCGCCAACCATTCGGCGAGCCCGGGATCGACCTTGTCCAGCGCCAGCACGAATACATGTTGCGGCCCGAAGCCGCCGGTGAAGCGTCCGTGCGCCCACGGGCTGTCGAGGCGGTAATGCGGATCGCCGGCGCCGGTATCGTGTCCAACCCATCGATCGTTCGCGGCGTCCACGTGGGGAACGTTGGGATGGCCTTTCTCGTCCACGGGGATGAAGTTCCCCGCCCGGGAGGCGTCCGGTTGACTGTGTGCGGCTCCGGCGGCTTTGGTGGGGGCGGGACCGCCCGCGGGGATGTGTCCACCACCGACCGCCGCGGGCTCCCGATCCTGCGCGAAAGCAGCCAGGCAAACCAGAGCCGGCAGACCTACTATTCGTTTCATCTTCGCGTACTCCCCAGTAAGCCGGCGCCACGGCGGGCGATGAAGATTCCCGGGCGGCCCGGCGCGGATCGCGGGCGGACGGCCCTTATCGTATCGCGCGCGCGGGCCGGCCGTCAGGCGGCCATCAGTAGCCGCGCTGTTTGTCCACAACGTTCATCAGCGGCAAGCCACTGGTGTAACGCCGGACGTTCTCGGCCAGAAGCCCCATCAGGCGGATCTGGCGTCCCGGCGAGAATCCGGCCGCGGCGGCACTCCGGGCAGGCCATCCGCCGATTGCCTGCCGAGATTAGCACGATGCCGGGAACAAAGGCAATGGCGGTCCGGTTCGCGGGCAAGTCCCCGCCGGCAACTCTCGCGCGAGGCGCGCCCGCCCCGCGGCCGGTTTGGCCGTTCGGGCCGGTTCTCAGCGGTAACGGTACAGCGTGAAGCGCTGGATGCCCATGTGCCGCTGAAGTTCGAACAGGTTCAGCCCCTGCCCGGTGTCGTCCCCGGCCAGCCGGATGTCGGCGTCCCAGCGGCCGTCCACGAAAGCGCCGGCTTCCACCGTGGCCAGCCCCACCAGCGGGGGTCCCGGCGTGTTCGGAGAAAAGGTGACCTTCACGCCGCAGCCGATGGCGAAGTACTCGTCAGGCCCGGCCGCAATGAAAAGCGCCGCCGCGGGGGGCGGATTCCCCGGGGGCGGCTCGCCGGGCATCAGGAGGGGCATCGAATAACGGATCGGCCAGAACGCGGCCTCCAGCGTGTAATTCCCCACCCGGACCCTCTGGGGCGGATCCTTCGGGCCCAGCAGAACGGCGGACATGGTGCCGTCGCCTTGGTGTTTCAGAATCAGGGGCGCCGCCCGCGAGAGGAGATCGTAGACGCCGGTGAGATCGGGGGAGTTGCCCAGGCGGTCCGGCCTGTCGATACCGAACGGCGAGAAGCCGATGGCGTCGTGGCGTCCGAAGGCGTAGAGGGCTCTGGCAGCGATGGTCTGCCCGTTCCCGGTCTCGGGTATGAACAGGGGGTTCCCGGACTGGGTGTACTTGGCGCAAAACTCGACGAAGTCGGTCTCGCTGTAAATGTCGGGCGAGAGCATGTCGATTTGCGGCGCCCCGGCTCTCCAGACGTCCATCACGAGGTCCCAGGGACGGCCGCCGCTGGGTCTGGGCTGGGGCCCCCTGCCGGCTCCGTACAGCGCCGCGTTCAGGAACATCGGCAGCGGGTATTCGGCTTTGCCCGCCTCGGCCACCCGGTCGATGTAGCGCGCCAGGCTCCAGGCCATGAAGAATCCGTCCGTCACGGCGCCCTTCCCGAACGCCTCTTCCCAGGTTCCGGACGTCTTGAAACCGGCCGCCTCCCACACCCGGCGGAACTCGGGGATCAGCGTGTCCTTGTGCCGCTGAAGATAGTCCATCAGTTCCTGCGGAACGGGCCCCTCGAACGCCTGGTTGGCCGCCGGAGAGCGGTCGCGGGAGTCCCCGTGCATTCCCACTTCGTTCTCCACCTGGATCATGATGACCGTGTGCCGCTGCCCGTCCACCGCCCGGATGTGGCGCATCAGGGCGGCGAAGGCGCGCGCATCGGCGTCCCGGTTGGCATGGCTCAAGGGGCTGAGCAGTTCGATGCTCTTGCCGCCGGAGACCTGGGCGCGCGGGAAGCGCTCGAAGTCCCTCTTCAGCCAGTCGGGCGCGTAGCTGGATAGACTGTTCTTCCAGCTTCCGAACCACAGAAGCACGAGGCGCAGGCCGTGAGCCCGCGCCCCCTGGATCGCGCCGTCCACCATCTGGAAATCGAACCTGCCCTCGACCGGTTCGATCTGGGCCCAGGAAACGCCCGCCAGGACGGTGTTGAACTTCGAGGCGGCGAGCTTGGGCCATATCGGCTTCATGTGCTCGATGCCGGTGGCGCTGTTGTTGAGCAGTTCTCCCCCCAGCACCAGGAACGGCTTGCCGTCCACGATCAGTTGGGTCGCCGTGCCCCGATGCCGCAAGCGCGGGATGTCCGAAGCGGAGGCGGCCGCGACTGGGCCGTTCCGGTCCTGACTCGCGGCGAAGGCGAGAGGGCACATGAGACCGCAGCAGAACAGGATTCGGAGTTTCACGATCGTCTCCCGATACCTCCGCGCGCGCGGGTGCCGAGCCTACTTCCGCGGCTTGTAGGTCTTGCTGAAGTTGTTGCGGGTATTGGTGACCGTGAACGTGCCATCCCGCCCGGCGGAGACTTCGATCCACTTTCCATCCGGGCTGCCCTCGATGTTGGCGATGTAGTCCGGCGCGACATTGGCCTTTTCTCCGCCCGCGATCAGATAGTGCGCCTGCCAGTAATCCTCCAGCCCAGGCGACGATTCGACGGTCTGGAACACCTCCGCCGAGGCGCCCTTTCTCGGTCCGTTGTCGGCGATGACCACACGCGGGCGGAGCGCATGCACCAGCACCGGCGAGTTGGCGTTGTTGGTGCCGTGATTGGCGGTCATGTAGAGGTCCACGGTGCCCACGCGATTCACCGGGCACATCAGGTCGCGGTCCTTGTTCCAGGTCAGGTCGGCTGGATCCAACATGCGGAACTTGCCATAGGCGATCAGCAGCGTGATCGCCTGGGAGTTTTCGTTGGTGTCCTGGTTGTCCACGATTCCGCGCGCATCCGGCCCCCAGGTCTTGCGGGGAGTGGTGTCGCAATCGGGATTCGGTTGGCCCGCTCCCTTCAGCGGCTCCGCGATGGCCTTACCCGCCGCCATCACCACCAGCGCGTCGAAGCCCTGGATGGGGATCCGGTCGCCGGCCTTCACCACCAGGTGCTTGCCCTTGGCCACGACGGCCATGTACGCGTTCACGTTCTTGATCGTGAAATCGTTCAATTGAACGTTCTCGCCGTGGTCCACGAACGTCCCGATGGGCATGCGCGCCGCCAGTGCCGGGACGCCGCCCACGTGGTCGCCATCGTAGTGCGTCACGACCACATAGTCGATCCTGGTAACGCCGGCAGCCTTGCAGGCTTCCACGATGCGGTCCGTATCGCGGCCGTTATGCTCGCTTCCCGGGATACCCGCGTCAATCAGCATGCTCTCGCCGGAAGGCGAAACCAGCAGAGACGCCTTGGATCCTTCCACGTCGATGACGTACATGTCGAGCGTCTTGGCCGCTGACAGCGCCGAGACCATCAGGAAAACCACCGCCACAATTCGTATGAGTCTCATGGTCGAGATGGTAGCATGTCCCAACGTGGGGCGACGCGCGCCGCCCGGCGCCGTGATGGCCGCCCCCCCGACGAACCTCGATGGCCCTGCTACAACAGAACGGGTAAACACCCAGAACCCCGAACCGGCGCCTCCGGAAGTGTCTTCCGGCGAGATCGCTCCCGCCGAAACCCCGGAGGGACTTGCGGCCCGGCTTGCCCGGATGGCCGCCGAGCGCGACCATCTCGCCGCCGAAGTGGACTCGCTCGCTTACGGGCGGATTACGGGACACCCTCCTCCCGCGGCGGACGGTTGTAGAATGGACCAATGCGAACACTGAGATCGTACGCCGGACGGGCACTTGCGTTTTGCCTTCTTGCGGGGGCTGTGCTGGCCGCGCAGAACTTGAAGCAGACCTTCGAGAACGACCAGGTGCTGATCAATGAGCGCCACGGCCAGCCGCACGACCACAAACTGAATCGCGTGATGATCTACTTCCAGGACGGCGGCGAGATACTCCATTACCTGGACGGCAAGGACGTGACCCTGAAGTGGCGGGCGGGCGACGTCCGATGGAGCCCGGCCAGCGGGATGCACGTCTCGGAAATCCCGGACAGTATGAGAGTGGCGGCCGCCAGTTCCCCGATACTCCTCGACATCGGGATCAAGAAGCCGGGAGATCCCGGCAAAGCGGTGAGTGGAGCTCTCGACCCGTTGCGGGTCGATCCCCAGCACTACAAACTGGAATTCGAGAACAGCCAGGTTCGGGTTGTCCGCGTCAGAATCCCTCCACGCGAGAGCGCGCCGATGCACGAGTACGTCCTCAACCACGTGCTGGTTCCCCTCACGAACCTGAACGTCCGCGTGATTTCGCCCGGGGGAAAGGCCGAAGTCATCGAGCGCAAGGCGGGGGATTTCAGTTGGAGTGGCCCCTCCAGAAGTCAGGTTGAGAACCTGGCCGACACGCCGCTCGAAGAGGTGGTCGTGGAACTGAAGAACTGAATTCCGCTGAGCGCGTCCCGCTTCTATGCGGCTTGAATGCGCCGGATCATGTCCGCCAGCTCGTCGCGGTTCGCCGCGCCGACCGTGAAGCAGTCCACGCAATCGAGTCCCAGCAGGAAGCGCAGCGTTTCGTCGATGCGGTCCCGCAGGGCGCCTTCACCGAGGACCTTCATGCCCATGACGCCGTTGCCCGCCTTTTTCGACTCGCGCAGCGCCGCAACCACGGTAGCCGGGTCCCTCGAGTCCATCCGCACGCCGGCGAAGTTGATTCCCTGCAACTGCACCCGGCACCAGGGCGTCTTGGCGGCCAACTGAAGGGCGGCGAGGGAATGGATGGATGCGCCGTGGGTGCGTACGATGCCCTTCTCGCGCGCTTCCGAAAGCACGTCCATCACCCCCTGGTATTCCTCCGGCCATTTGGGCGAGCGCATCCCGTGCAGCAGGACGATGTCGATGTAATCCGTCCCCAGCTCCTGCCGGTAACGGTCCAGACCGGCCTTCATGTCGGCGGCCGTGTGCACATCCGTTTTGGTCAGAATCGTCACCTTCTCGCGCGGGATGCTTTTCAACGCCTGCTTGATGTGTGGATGCGTCTTGTAAGCGTCGGCCGTATCCCAGAAGAACTGCCCCTGGTCGAAGGCGAACTTGAGGTAGTCTGCCACACCCTGGAGACCCAGTTCGCGCTGCACGTTGCCGGCGTTCGTACCCAGGCCGACTGCCAGCCGAGACACCTTTACCTTGTCCGGCCCGAGGTAGAGGACATCGCTGGCTTTCCGCGCCGTTGCGCCCCGAAGCCATTTAGGCCCCCCTATCGCCGCGATCAGGGCGGCCCCAGCCGTCCCGTAAGCCTTCTGAAAGAAACTGCGCCGATTCATCGGCATGCCTGCCTCCCTTGCTCCACCGGCGATGGCCGGCGGAGGCGAACTGGTCAACCGGAGTGCCCCTGTAGGACTCCCGGCTTCTAAATAGTCTATACCCATGCGCAAGCCCTTGAAGGTGCGAGCCTCGTTTTTCGCGCGGGAAGCCCCGGAGCGATCCGGGGTGGTCTGACCCGGGGTTCGAGAGCGGATATTCCCGATCGCCGCGTTCACGCGGGTCAAGCGTCCGGGACTGTTTCCGCGCAATTGCCGCCCGATTCGCCGGTTACCTCCAGCGTGTGGTCGCGGGCGAGCGCGTACGACAGCCGCTCCAGCCACGTGTCCCGGTTACCCTGGTACGCCACTTGGCCATTGGCGTGCCATTCGAGCGACTCCAGGCCGAAGGACTCCGATCCAACCGCGGGGTCGTATTGGCTTCCACGGGAACCGATCTCGATTCTCCGCTGGTCGAGCTTGATCGCGTAGCTGTAGCTCTCGCTGAATTCCTCGCCTCCCATGCGGTGGGCGACTTCGATCCGGACGTTTATCTCCGGCGTCAACTGGGGCAACTTCTTCAGTGCCGCAACTGCGCGTCCGATCACCTGGACCTCTTTCGGGGCGAGGCCCGGCTGCGCCGTGAGAGGCTCGAGTCTCCGGGCAACCTCCGCCAGGAAGACCAGGTCGTCTTCGTCGAAGCGAAAGCTCGCCTCGAGTTCGTCCCCTCTTGGCCCGTCTTTCCCGTCTCCAACCACGGCAGCATCGCCGGCTGCGTTCTCGACACGCTCATCGAATTCCATCGGCACTCCATTTCCCCAAGAAGACGCCACGAAACCGCGCGGGCTCGACCCACGCCGTGGTCACGTGTGAACGCCGGCGGAGCCCGCCACAGTTCGTTTCAGTTTAGCAACGCACGCTTGCTCACGACGGTTCAAACCATCGTGGATCCCGGCGCCGCCGTCCGATCCGGTGCGGCGGCAAGCCGCGCCCCAACGCTCCATCACGCGTGCCACGTTCAGCAGTCGTGGGACCACCGGATGCTGGCGGCAGCGCGAGGTAATCCGCCGGCACGAACAGGCTGCCGGCCAGCGATTCCTCGAAGGCGCGCGCCACTCCGCGGAGTTGCTCGGCGGATTCGTGGACGAAAACCGGCGTGTTGAAGGTGACGTAGCCCTTGACGCCGCGGCGGTGCAGGGTGGCCGGGCCGCTCGCTTACGCTCGCGGTTCTGGGGGGCCGCGGAGCCTACCTCCCGAAGTAACTCCGCACCGGGGGCGGCGGCGCGTCCTTGCGGATGGCGCGCCACAGGGCGTCGTTCAGCGCGTCTTCGTCGATGTCGTCGGCTTTGGCGAAGTTCATGCGCGCCATGGCCCGCGCGCCGGGGGCGTCGGGCGGATTGCGGTCGGTGAGGGAAACGCGCGCCTTCTCGGCGGTGAACGGAGTGGGGTCGGGTGTGCTCTGGAACGCCGCGGTCATGGGCGGCGCGGAGGCGTCGAAGTGGGTCATGGGGCGCAGGCCCAGCGCGTATTCCATGGTGCGCAGCATCGACGTGGTGTTGTACATGTGGCTGTCCACGGAATGCCGCTTGATGTAGGGCGAAATCAGGTAGGCCGTCGAGCGGTGCGAGTCCACGTGGTCGGGGCCGTTCTGGGCGTCGTCCTCAAGGATGCAGATCAGCGTGCCCAGCCAGAAGCGCGATTTGGAGACCGCCTCGACGATGGTGCCCACGGCGAGGTCGTTGTCGGCGGCGTAGGATAGCGGGGTGAGCGCGCCGGCCTTGGTGCCTTCGGTGTGGTCGTTGCCCAGCCGCATGACGATCAGCCGCGGCATGGCGCCGGTCTTCTGGTACTCCGCGAACTCGGCCAGGAAGACTTTGGCGCGCTCGACGTCGGGGTAGTCCAGGTCGAAGGTGCGGAAGTTGCGGTTGGTGACCTTGGCCAGCACGGGATCGTCGATTTTGTCGATCTGCTCGCTTCCGGTGGGCGCGATAGCCTTCTTGTTCTCCACCATGTAGCCGAAATTGCGAATGGAGACTCCGGCCATGGCGGCGTTGCTCCAGAGGTAGCCGGCGGGGGGCAGGGCGGCGGCGTCCTGCTCCTCGAAATCGTAAGTCTTGCGGCGGCCGGCGTACTGATTCGGCCACATCTTCTCGACGTAATCCGGCGAAATGGCGGCGGTGGACCAGTTGTGGCCGGAGGCGCTCACGTCGGCCGAGACGTAGAAATTGTCGAGCAGCACGAACTCGCGGGCGATCTTGTGCTGGTTGGGCGTGACACCAGCGCCGAACAGCACCAGCGACGGGTCGCCGTTGCCCTCTTTGATATCGCCCAACACCTGGTCGTAGGTGCGGTTCTCCTTCACGATGTAGATGACGTGTTCGATGGGCGGCAGCGGGTTGGGCTGGTCCAGTTGGGCGTCGCGGTAGGGGGAATTCGCGCGCGCCTCGGCGGTCCAGGCGGCCAACTGCTCGTCGGTGAAGGGCTCGATCCAGGACGCCGTTCCGGTCTGCACGCGCGCGATGTAGCCCGCTTGCACCGGGGAGTCGGGCGGGGTCATGGGTCCGGGGCCGTGGGGATCGGGATACGACCGCACTCCCTTGCCGTTGAGGATCGCCAGCGCGCCCGAGGGCAGCACGCTCACGGCGGTGGGATACCAGCCGGCGGGGATGAAACCCTCGACGCGGCTGCGGTCTTCCGAGAGATCCACCACGGCGGCGGTGTTGGCGTCGGAACAGGCCACGAACAAGCGTTTGCCGTCGGGGCTGAGCGCCAGCGCCGAGGGAGTCATGCCCAGCGGCTGGCGTGGCGACATGGCCAGGTTGACGATCTCGACCACGCTCAACTGCTTGCCGGAAGTCACGCCGATAACGTAGACGTTGTTGGTGTTGGCCGCCGCGACGAACAGCCGCGCGGCGTAGGCGGGCTCGCCTGGCTCGCCGGGTTCGCTTCCGGCGGGAGCGCCGGCTCTCCAGACCATGTCGGTGGGGTGGCCGGCGACCGGCAGCCGCGTCAGCAACTCTCCGTTGACGGTCTGGTAGTGGCCCACGGAGCCATCCGCCCATAGCGAGACGAAATAGGATTTGCCGTCGGGATGGAACACGATGCGGTACGGCCGCCGGCCGGTCTTGAAGCGGTCGATCACCATGCCCGACTGCGGATTGATGACGGCGATATCGTTGCGGTACAGTTCGGCCGCGTACAGCAGGCGCCCGTCGGGAGAGAAGGCGACATCGCCCACGAAGTCGTCGTCGGAGCGCTTGGCCCTGGGCGCGACCTCGAAGGTGCGCGCGAGGGTGAGGGCGCCATCGGCGAAGGCGAACTCGAAGACCGCGGCCTGCGAGCCGCCGCCCACGTACACGCGGTCGCCCTTGGGGGCAAAGACGAGGCCGAGCCAGCCGTCGGGCACGCGGGTGTTGCCGAGCACGCTTCCGGACGTGGCATCCAGTACGGTGAGGGACGGGGGATTGTAGCCGCCGTTGAGCGCCAGCAGGTAGCGGCCGTCGGGCGAAAGCGCCGTGGACATGGGCAGCGTGTCGAGCGGCACCTGCCGGCCCACGGGCGCCACGCGCCAGAAACTGTTGAGCAGGAAACCGCCATCCGGCAGCGGGCCGACGCGGTCCCGCGGAGCGCGCTGGGAAGTGAGCAGGGCGCACGCCGAGATCAGACCGGCTACCAGCGCGATTCGCGCGAGAGACCATCGCCAGGCAGGTTTCATGGGAGTGCTCCCATTGTATATAAAACCTGGGGACAGACGGAACGTTCACCGGTTTTCCCAAAACCGAACACCTGCGGAGACTTATTTGCAATGCCTTGCGGGAAACCTAGTAAACGTTCCGTCTGTCCCCAGGTTTTATTAGCCCACCAGCACGGTGAAGCATCCCAGCACGATGGAGCCGCCGTGGGCCGTGATGTCTCCGATGCGCGCCTGCGGCAGCTTGCAGGTGAGCACGGTGAACGACCCCAGGGCGATCACGTCGGGCGGGCCGACGCAGGTCGCCATGTCGGTGACGCGCGCGGCGGGCAGTTTGCCGATGAGCACGGTTACGGCGCCGGGCGGCAGGATGGGCCCTCCCACGTGGGGAACCAGCACCGTCACCAGCGGGCAAACATGCATGTCGGTGATTCGCGCGGCCGGCATTCCCATGACGAACTCCCTCCTCTAGGGTTGCTCCCAGAGCTTGATCCGCTTGGTGATATCGACGCCCTGTGCGATGGCCGCCTGGAACTTCTCGGGCCCCTTCTGCGGCTCGGTGGCGAGAGAACTGAAGACGATGGCGCCGGTGACGGCCTTGGCGGTCAGGAACTCGCCGGGCGGGACGGGCGGGGCTTCGGGCGGCCCGAGGCTGCCGCCGCTGAAGAACGCCGCCAGTCCGGCGCAGCCCGCGGCAGTGCCCAGATCGGCCGCCTGGGCGGCGGCCATGGCGGCGCGGCGGTGCTCCTCGTTGGGGTCGGCGATCCACTTTTCGGTGGCCTGCAGGGAAGCCTTGATCTTAGGCGGCGGATCGGTTCCGGCCGCGCGGCGCGCCGAAACCCAGGCCCACCACACGGCTTCGCGCTTGGGCAGGGCGTGCGCCAGAAAGCGCGCGGCATCCGGGTAGAGGCGCTTTTCCATCAGCAGGCTCACGTACTCGAGCGGGTGCAGGCTGGGGCGCAATAGCGCCATGGCCTCTTCGCCGAGTTCGGCGACGCTCCCGATGGCGACCACCCTCGGAACTGCCGGAACTGGTTGCGGCGCTTCTCCCATATCAGTTGATCATCACAATGCCGCCCTGTTCCTGGAGCATGGCGGTGCCTTTGATCTGGGTCATCAGGCCTTCCACATCCACCTGAATCTGGCCCTGGATCTTAATCATCATCCCTTGAATCGTAACACCCATCTGGTCGATCTTGATGCTGCTTTGGCCCACGGTCAGGGTGATGGATTGCATGGCGGTTTCGTCGATTTTGCCCATGTCGACGTTGGTGGACTGGTTACCCATCTTCAGCTCCGTGGAATCGTTCCCCATGTTAAGGGTGAGGCTGCGATTGCCCTGGTCGACGGTGATGGTTTCGTTGCCGGTCACGGTCTCGGTGCGTTTTCCCTTGACGGTGGTGGTTTCGTCGTGGTCGATATTCTTGGTGCGGTCGTGGCCCACCCAGTGGGTTTCGTCGTTTTCGACCTCGATGGACTGGTCCTTCTCGGCGTGGAGGGTGACCAGTTCGCTTCCCTTCTTGTCCTCGAAGCGCAGCTCGTTGTAGTTGGCGGCGGCTCCGCCCTTGGAGCTGCGGCTCTTGATGCCGCTTTGGGTCATGTTCGACGGCAGCGTGTAGGGGGGCATGGTGCTGGCGTTGTAGACGCTGCCCACGATGAGGGGCCGGTCGACGTCGCCATCCACGAAATCCACCACCACTTCCTGGCCGATGCGGGGAATGTGAATGGCGCCCCACTGCTTGCCGGCCCAGAAGGTGGCCACGCGGATCCAGCACGAGCTCTTCTCGTCGTTGGTGCCCTCGCGGTCCCAGTGGAACTGCACCTTGACGCGGCTGTACTGATCGGTGTAGATCTCCTCGCCCGAAGGACCCACGACCATGGCGCTTTGCAGCCCTTTCACCCGCGGAGCCGGCGTCACGCGCGGCGGCCGGTACGGCGTGGAGGAGGCGATGCAGGTGAACCCGTTGCTGTATTCGAATGGCTGGGCGTCGGGGGCCAGCACCAACGGCTGCCTGGTGGCGTGCTCCACGCCGGTCAGCACCCATTCCTTGCCGCTGTCGGAGAAATACTCGTCCAGGGTGAATTTGTAGGCCGGGCAAAACCCGCCGTGCAGGCTTCGTCCGCGCACGGTGGTGCCGGGCGTCTCCTCGTCCTGCATGCGAAGCTTGACGATCCCCTCGCCGTCGCCCTTCTGCATGTAGCCGCCGGGGTACTCGTAGAGTTCCAGGCTGCCGTTTCCCTGCACCGTGACGCTAGTAGGTTCCGAGACCAGCAGGTCGGTGGCGGGCGTCTCGAAGTTCCAATCCTCCAGCGAGTACTTGCCCGACCGCATCTCCTGCTCTTTGTGCCATTCGTGGATCTTGCTCACCTCGCGAATGCCGCCCACGGTTTCGTCGAACTTCACGGTGGAGTTCCCGGGCAGCGGCTGAAACGCCGTGTTGGCGTCCGCCATGACGCAGGTATGCTTGCCGTCTTCGTGCTGGAAGAAATAGAAGATGCCCTCGGATTCCATGAGGCGGCTGACGAACTGGAAATCCGATTCCTGGAACTGCACGCAGTACTCGCGCGGGGAGTGGGTTCCGGTGACGTTCTTCTTCAGCGTGGACGTCAACCCCAGCTTGCTCCAGACCTCCTGAACGATATCGGGAACGCTCTTCTGCTGGAAGATGCGGGACTGCACGTTGCGCGTGAGCACCCACATTTCCGGCACCACCTCCAGAAAGTAGTGGGTGATGAAACGCTCGGGATCGTGGACGCCCTGGGTGATGGATTGAACGATGCCGTTGATGTAGCGTTTTCCGGCCGGCAAGTCCATCTCCAGCGTGACATTGAAGCCGAGCACGGACTTGAGGTCGAGGGGCGATTCGCCGGTCCAGACGGCTTCGATCTGGAACTGGAACAACTCGGAAATCGCCTCATGGCCGTGCATGGCGATGGGAATCAGCTTGTTGGCGCCAAGAGGGGTGGTGAGCCTCATGGGCCGGTCGGCTTCTAGGAAATCCATTTCGCCCTCCGATGCGGGGCGGGATCGCGTCCCGCCCCGCCGTCATTCTGAAACGCCGGGTTAGTTGTAAACGAACGCTCCGTCCGGCCCGACCGACACATGGATGGGAGCGAACGTCTGCCGCTCCGCCATGCGCCCCAGGATCTGCCGGGAAATTTCGGGCAACATCGTATTGGTGAGGATGTTGTCGACATTGCGCGCGCCGCTCTCGACTTCGGTGCAGCGCTTGGCCACTTCGTCGATGAGCGCCTCGTCGTGGGTGAGCGCGATCCTGTGCGTTTCGAGCAGCCGCCGCTGGATCTTGGCCACCTTGAGCCGCACGATCTGCTTCAGGGCTTCGTCGCGAATCGGGAAATACGGGATGATCACCAGGCGCCCCAGAAACGCCGGTTTAAAGATCTTGTTCAGCTCCGGCTTCAAGGCCTTCACCAAGCCCTCGGGATTGGGCATGGTCTCGGGGTCGGCCGTGAGCTTCATCAGCGTATCGGTGCCGGCGTTGGAGGTGAGGATGATGATGTTGTTCTTGAAGTCGATTTCGCGGCCCTCGCCGTCTTCCATCATGCCCTTGTCGAACACCTGGAAGAACAGCTCCAACACGTCCGGGTGGGCCTTTTCGACCTCGTCCAGCAGCAGCACGGAATAGGGTTTGCGCCGCACCGCCTCGGTGAGAACGCCGCCCTCGCCGTAGCCCACGTATCCGGGAGGCGAGCCTTTCAAAGTGGAGACGGTGTGGGCTTCCTGGAACTCCGACATGTTGATGGTGATCAGGCTGCGCTCGCCGCCATAAAGCTGGTCGGCGAGGGCGAGCGCGGTTTCGGTCTTTCCGACGCCGCTCGGCCCCACCAGCATGAACACGCCGATGGGCTTGCTGGGATCTTCCATTCCCGCCTTGGAGGTGCGGATGCGCTCGCTGATCATGGCCAGGGCATGGTCCTGCCCGATCACGCGGCGGCCCAGGTAGCTTTCGAGCTGCAACACCGCCTGCACTTCGTCCTTCAGCATCCGCCCGATGGGAATGCCGGTCCAGGCGGAGACCACGTCGCCCACGATGTGGGAATCGACGCAGATGCGCATCAGCGGCTTCTCGCCCTGCACCTCCTCCAACTCGGCGTCCAGGGCCTTGAGTTCGGCGCGCAGAGCCTCGGGATCGGCCGGAAGGGTGGGAGCTTCCGCCGGGGCGGGGGCCAAGGCGGCGCCGGCGGCGGCAGTGGCTGGCGCGGCGGCGGGCGCGGCAACAGGTGCGGCGGCGGGTGCGGCGGCGGGCTGGGGTTCGCCTTCGAGCTTGGCGCGGATCTCGCGGATCTTGCTCACCAGGTCGCGCTCCTTTTCCCAGCGCGCCGTCAACTCGGCCAGGAGGACGACGGCGGCTTCCTTCCGCTTGGCGATGTCGGCCAGCCGCTCGCCGTGGTCCGCGCCGAGCGCGGCTTCGCGCTCCAGCACGCGGGTCTGCACATCGCAATCGTCGATGTCGCGCTGCACTTCCTCGACCGCCGCCGGGGTGGCGTTCTGTCCCAGGGACAGGCGGGCGCAGGCCGTGTCGAGCACGCTGACCGCCTTGTCGGGAAGCTGGCGGTCCGGCAGGTAGCGGTGCGACAACTTGACCGCGGCGGAGACGCCCTCGTCCAGGATGCGCACGCCGTGGTGCTTCTCCAGGAACGGCGCCACGGAGCGCATCATGACCCGGCACTTGGTTTCCGAGGGCTCCTCGACCTTCACCACCTGGAAGCGCCGCGCCAGGGCGGGATCCTTCTCGAAGTATTTCTTGTATTCCGACCATGTGGTGGCCGCGATGGTGCGCAGATCGCCGCGCGCCAGCGCCGGCTTCAGCAGATTGGCGGCGTCGCCCTGGCCGGCCGCCCCTCCGGCCCCGATCATGGTGTGCGCTTCGTCGATAAAGAGGATGATGGGCGTGGGCGACGACTTGACTTCCTCGATCAGGTTCTTCATCCGGTTTTCGAATTCGCCCTTGATGCCGGCGCCGGCCTGCAGCAGGGCCAGGTCGAGCGTGCGGAGGGTGACGTTGCGCAGCACCGGGGGCACGTCGCCCTGCACGATGCGGTAGGCAAAACCCTCCACCACGGCGGTCTTGCCCACGCCCGCCTCGCCGGTGAGGATGGGGTTGTTCTGGCGGCGCCGGGTGAGGATATCGATGATCTGGCGGATCTCGAAATCGCGCCCCAGCACGGGATCGATCTTGCCCTTCCTGGCGTTCTCGGTCAGGTTGACGGTGAACTGGTCGAGATTGGGCGTCTTACCGCCGGGCCTGGGAACTCCAGGCGCTCCGGCGGGGCCGGCCGCCGCCGCGGGTTCGACGACATACTCGAGCGAGTCGGCGAGGATCGCCGGCAACTGCTTGCGCAGGGCTTCCGGCTCGATCTTCTGCAGCTCCTTGCCGATCTCGCGGACGATTCGCGACAGGTCCTCGTGCGAGACCAGGGCCAGGATCGTGAACCCGGTGCGCACCTGGCCCGCGTTGAATTCCAGCGAGCCGAGCGTCCACGCCTCGGTCAACATGGTGAACAGGGACGGGCTGAAGGACGGCGTACGTGCGTTGCCGGTCTTCAGTTTGTCCAGCGCGCGCGAGAGCTCGGCCGACAGCCGGGCCTTGTCCACGCCGAACTGTTTGACGATCCGGGCGAAATCCGAATCGGTGGAATCCAGCAGCTTCATCACGAAGTGCTCGATTTCGACGTCATAGTGAGTGCGCGCCAGGCACAAGCCCGCCGCGCCTTCCAAAGCCGTTCTGGTTGTGTCATTCAGTTTGGAAACGATCGATTTCAGGCTGATCCCCATGTATGTTCTCCTGTCAGATCACGGCAATCTCTTCATAATTCCAACACCGTCTCGCCGGGGTCGCGGGTGAACGGCGCCGTTTTGACCCAGCTCGTCCACCCCAGTTGCGGCACGACCCCACCGCCCAACTTCAACTCGCAGGGAGGGACCTCGGCCCGCCGCAGCACGAGTTGCAACTCCACGTCGAACTCCCCCTTGGCGAAAAACGCCGTCAGCGCGCGGACGCGGCGATGCGCCTCGCCGCCCGGAAGGAAGTCCAGGTACTGTTCGAGCGTCAGCGGACCCACGCGCACGCGAGCCCGCGATTGCTGGTCCCAGATTTCGTCGCCCACCAGCGCGCCCAGGTTCAAACGTTCGGAGTCGCTTTTCTCCAGCCCCAGGCTGCATTGCAGATCGGGCTCCACGGGGTACCACGCCCCCACGAACTGGTCCACCTCGACCGGAACTCCGAAATAGTCCATCAGCAACTGGCGCAAAGCCGTGGCCGAGCGGGGGTGCAGGCTCAGCAGGCCGCTGTAGTAGAGCAGCGCGTCGTCGGCGACGTGCTGGCGGTTCTCCAGTCCGGGCGTGCCCAGCCCGATCAGGGCGCGCACCTGGAAAGAGAACCGGTCGCGTTCGCCGCGTTCGTAGGCGATCGCGAAACGGTACTTCTCCCAGGCCTGGCAGAACAGCGAGATCATCCGGTGATTGAACAGATCGAAGAAATCGCGCATGGCGCCGTCCCTGGCGCGCACGCGGTCGATCACCAGGCTGCTGTATGCCAGTGGGAGCACGCCCAGGGGGCCGGTCAGCCCCATGACGTTCACGGTGAGCGAGACCGGGCCAGCGGCGGGGCGGGCCAGCGCCTGGATCTCGCTGGCCGGGAAGCCCACCGACACGTACGCACCGAAACGCACGGCTTCGTCGCCGGGGTTGGAAAACCGTCCGACCACCTGCCGCTGGGGGCTCATCCGTTGCAGCAGACGGACGGCCTGGAAGAACTCGAAGTGCCAGGGTTCGCGGTCGAGCGTCCGGGCGATGGACCAGCGCTCGGGATCGGGGACCTCGGAAGCCGCGGGGACGGTGGCTACATCAGGATTTTTCGGCCGGCGCGAGGTGGCCACTGCCTGAGTACCTCCTTCCGCTGGCGGGAGCGCACGCGCAGTTGGCTGAAGCTGTTGATGGACACGTAGAGGCCCAGGAAGTACTCCAGCACGGCGGCGAACAGGTACACGCCGCCGCCCACGAACTGCTCCTCGTCGAACTCGAGATCCACCAGCGTGCCGCGCGCGAACGACACGCCGCCCATGCCGTCTTCCGATGCCACGCGCGCGAAATGGCGGCGGCTGTCCACGCGGCCGATCCCCTGGATCTGGCGCTCCGAATAGGTCGATCCGGAGAAGTTGTACAGGCGCAGAATCTCCTGCAAGGCCTCGCGTCCTTCGTTGACCAGGGACAGGTAGTTCAACGACAGATGGGAGGTGAGGCGCCAGAGCGAGTCCTTGCTGGCGGGAGCGCGAAGGGTATCGGTGGGCTTGATGAGGGCCACGGTGATCTTCACCGCGGCGGCGCCATCCAGCTCGAAATCTCCGCTCTCGTTGCCGAAGGGAAGCCGCGAGGGAAGATCGCGGTTGGAGCAGACACAGCGCACGGTGAGCGAATCCACATCGGGCCGGACCGGCCTGCCGGACAGGTCCACCAGCGAGAGCTGCACCTCGGTGCCTTCGTCGTCGCGGAACCCGGACGGGTGGCGCTTGGCGTGCCAGAACGCCTGCGCCTTGCTCCGCGTGAGGCCGTGGCGGAAAGAGTAGAAGGGCTCGAACTGAATCACCTCCCGCTCTCCGGGGGCGGAACTCACCACGTCGTCGATCTGAAAGACCTCCATGGAGGTTCGCCGGTTGACGTCCGGAATCACGGGATAGTCGAAGCGCGCGTGAGAGAGCAGAATCGGCTCGGCGGTTTGCGGAAAGAGGTTGACGATGGGCGCGCAGTTGAGACGGAACGTCTTGGCGGAGACCCCCAGTTCCAGCATCTGGCGGCGGTCGGCGCGTTCGAAGGGCGACAACAGCAGAATCACTTCGACGCGGCCGCCGAAGCCGGCGGCGCAAACGCGGTCGAGACCCGTGAGGTCGAGGAAGAAGAACTTCTGCGGGAAGCAGAAGTACTCCTGCAAGAGTCCGTAGCCAATGAAGGACCGGCGGGGATAGGGCAGCGTGCTTTCGTTCTCGGCGAACCCCACCGGCTGCAAGGCGGCGGCGGGGAGGATCACCGGCGGGATCTTGGACTTGGGATTGGGGTCGCGCACCACGATCTGCACCGCGTTGTTGCACAAGACCTCGTACAGATTGTGCACCAGGTTGCTCTCGCCGTTGAGGTAGAAGCGCAGCGAATCGAGCGCCAGCTTGGAGAAGGTCACGTCGCCGGCGCAGCGCAGCTCCAGGCGCAAGGCGTAGGCCGCCTCGGACGAACGAATGGCGGGTAGCAGCCGGTCGGGCGTCTTCCACTCGGCCTCCGCCACTTCCACCGGCCAGAACGTCACGTCGTAGCTGGTGCGGAATTTGCATGGCACCCCGTTGACCGGCCGCGACCGCAGCAGGGCGCCGCGATCGAGCTTCAGGCCTTTCTCCGGCGACACCTGTTCGTAATCCATGTGGAATTCCACGATCGACATGGAAGGAATGGGGCGCAGGTAGTGGGGATACAGAACGCTGAGCAGGGCCTCGGTGATTTCCGGAAACTCGTCGTCGATCTTGAGGTGTACGCGGGCGGCCAGGAAAGCGAAAGCCTCCAACATGCGCTCCACGTGCGGGTCCTCGCACTTGTCGGCTTCGAGCACCAGGCGGGAGGCGATCTTGGGGTACTTGGCGGCGAACTCGGCGCCCATCTGGCGCAGGAAGGTCAGCTCCCGCTCGTAGTACAGCAGCAACTCGTCACGCACCGGACTCTCCCTTGACCTGGTACTCGCCGCTGGTGAGTTGCAGAACGGTGTCGAAGGAAACGTGTTCGGGGGCGGGGTCCATTTCCAGCATGCCCTCGATCTGAAACCGCAGAACGTGCCGGCTTCCGGCGTCGGCCTCGATGGGCACCACCCTGAGGCGGCCGATTCTGGGCTCGAAGGTATGAACCACGTCTTCGATGAAACGGGTGAGGCGGGCGCGGTCGCGCGCGTTTTCCCAATTGACGGAGGTGATATCCGGCAGCCCGTAGTTGAACAGCGATTTCGAGGTCTCCCGGTACTCGTCCGGGGCGGCCTCCGGCGTGCGCCGGGTATTGAGGAGCCACTCCAGATCGCGCCGCAAGCCGGCCTTGAGCAAGCGAACCGATTGCGCCCGCGTGGGTGGGGCCTCCACGCCGAGATTCGGCTCCAGATCGATCAACCGTTCGATGATCGACTGGGTGACGGTCTGTTCGGGCTCCCATCGCGGCATCGCTCACCTCGCGGCATGGAAAACCCGCGGGGGGTCATTCCGCGGCGGCATGGCTCTCTTCGGGGGGGGCGCCGGAGGCGGCGAGTTCCAGATGGCGCAGTTCCAGAATCGGCACGTCTTCGCCATCCACCACCATCATTTTTTGCCCGAAGGGGATGACGCTGCCGTCTTCCTGCTCCTCCCAGACGGTCACGCGGCCCAGTTTCACGGCATCGTCGGCGTGACGGAAGCTGAAGGGGGAAAGCACCGGCGACATGACCTCGCCGAGTTCCTGCCCCTGGAACGCCTTGCCGGTGCGCACCAGGGCCGGGGACCACAAGAGGTCTCGCAACCGCTTGGGCTCCTGAATCTCGATGGATGCCACGTGCGCCAGGGGGAGCCACATGTACTGGCCGGCGGCGAAGATTTCGATACGCGGGCCGATGCGCGGGTCGGCGTCTTCGATGGATTCGAACGGCTTCCCGTTCCAGGTTCCCCCAATCGCGCCGCCACCGGCGGGAAGTCCGGGATACTCCTTCTTGGCGAACAGGTCGCAGCGCGACCGTTCGGCGGCCAGCGCCGCGCGATACAGCAGGCACCCGGTGGCCGCATCGGGCCCGGCCTGCGCCAATACATCGAGGTGTTTTTCGGCGCGGTCGTACTCGCCGGCGAAGCACAGCAATTCGAAAAGGAAAACACGCTTCCGCGCATTGGCCGGATCGTTGCGGAGTTCCGCGCCCAGAGCCTGGATGGCCTCACCAAGCTTACCGGCCTGATAAAGTTCTCGAGCTGTCATCGTTGGTCTCCCCGGCCGCGAAGCGGGCCCCTCTCGGACAGTCGGCGGACGCCCGGAAGGCGTCCGCCTCATGTCGTCGAGCCGTTCGGATTACCACCCAGCCAGCCAGCCGGCCCGCCCTAGCGGCCTGTATGGCATTGCCGGCAACGGGAGGACTAGGCCTTCTTGTTGGTGGTGACGTCCCAACCGCCATGGATGGCGCCGCCTTCGGGAGTACCCTTGGCGCCCTGCGGCTGATAATCGATGGTCTGCTGCCCGTAAACGAACGACACGCTCTCGCTGGGAGAGTCGTCGCCGCCCGAGGAACCGGCCCACTGGATGGATTCGATGAAGATCTCGGCGAACTTCCACTTCAGGTACTCCACCGGGGCGTCGCCGCCGGACTTGCGCAGGGTGAGCCCGCCGGTTGAGATGTGCGTACCCTGGCAGCAGGCCTGGAACAGCAGCGGGCTGGCGCTATCGGTCTTCTTCATGAAGTTGAAGGCTCCGAAGCTGGCCCTGCCACCGCCGGCGCCGCCGCTGGCCGACCCGATGGTGGTGCTGTTGCTGGCGCCGAAGCTGAAGGAGTAGATTTCGGTTTCGCCGGCGTGCTTGGAATCCTTGGATTCTCCCTTGATCGTGTCCAATTTCAAAAACGCATCAAATGCCATACGTATTTCCTCCTGTCATTTTCCCTGTGTCTCTAGTTGAAAGGTTGCGGCCGGCATTCCCCTCGGATGGCCGGCCGGTTCTCACCAGCTACTTCCCGCTCTGCGGCAGGTCGGCGACCAGACGCAGGGAGACGGAAAGCTCGTCCAACTGGAAGTGTGGCTTCAAATAAGCTATCGCGCGATAGACGCCCGGCTTGCCGGGGACCTCCACCACTTCCACTTTGGCCTCTCGCAGCGGCTTGCGGGCTTTGACCTCCGCCGCCACGTTGTCGTTGCCCACCACGTATTGCAGAATCCACGTGTTGAGGAAGTTCTCGCACTCGCCGCGCGACATGAAGCTGCCGATCTTGTCCCGCATCATCACCTTCATGTAGTGAGCGAAGCGCGAAATGGCCAGAATGTACGGTAACTGCGTGGACAGCCGCGCGTTGGCGTTGGCGGCATCCTTGTCGTAGAGCTTCGGTTTCTGCGCCGACTGCACGCTGAAGAACGCGGCGTAGTCGGTTCCCTTGCAGTGCAGCAGCGGAACGAAGCCCAGGTCGGCCAGCTCTTTTTCGCGCCGGTCGGTGATGGGCGATTCGGTGGGGCATTTCAGCGCCACGTCGCCCGAATCGGTGGTGAAGGTGTGGGTCGGCAGGCCTTCCACCAGGCCGCCGCCTTCGACGCCGCGGATGGCGGCGCACCAGCCGTAGTTGGCGAAGGCCGCCGTCAGCCGGGCGCCCAGGCTCCAGGCCGCGTTGCCCCACAGGTACTTGTTGTGATCGGAGCCGTCCACTCCCTCTTCGTAGTTGAAGCCCTCGATCGAAGCGCCGTTCTTTCCGTACGGCAGGCGCATGAGAATGTGCGGCAGGCACAGGCCGACATACCGCGAATCCTCGCTCTGCCGGAAGCTCTTCCACTTGGCGTATTCCGCGCTGTCGAAAATCTTGGCCATGTCGCGGGGAGCGTCGATGGTGGAGAAGCTGTCCATGTTGAGCATGTCCGGGGACGTGCCCGTAAGGAACGGAGCGTGCGCCGAGGCGGCCACGTTGGAGATTTTCTCGAGCAACTCGATATCTTCCGGCCCGCGGCCGAACTCGTAATTCCCCAGCAGGGCGCTGAAGGGCGCGCCGCCGAAGACGCCGTATTCCTCTTCGTATACTTTCTTGAACAGGGCGCTCTGATCGAACTCGGGCGCCCGCTGCAAGTCGCGCAGCAGTTCCTTCTTGGTGACGTTGAGCACCCGGATCTTCAGCTTGTCGCTGGTTTCGCTCTGATCCATCAGGTACTTGAGACCGCGCCAACTGGCTTCCAGCTTCTGGAATTCCGAGTGGTGCAGCACTTCGTTGAGCTGAAGCGAAACCAGGTGATCGATCTGCGCGATGCGCGCGGTGATCATGGCTTCGGCGTCCTTGGACACCGTCATGGCGCCTTCCAGCACCTGCGCCACGAATTCCTTCACCAGGTTCTTGCCGCGTTCCCTGGCCGCGGGGTCGCGCGCCAGGCGGCCTTCATCCACGATCTGGTCGAGCAATCCGCGCTCGACGGTCTGTTCGGCCGCGGCCGGCTGAGCCGCGCGTTGGGCGTCGCTACTCATTGGAACCCTCCTTGGCGCCCATCTCCGTCCGCAACTTGGCCAGCTTATCCTTGTCGGTAACGGCCTCGCGGAGCAGTTCCTCGAGCTTGTCGTTGCCCTGCATGTTGCCGCGCAGGTCGCGCAGACGGTCGCGCAGTTCCAGCAATTCCCGCAGCGGTCCCACCTGGCGGGCGACGTTCTCGGGAGAAAAGTCGTCCATGCTCTTGAAATCCAGGTTGACTTTGAGGTTTCCGGCGTTCGGATCCTCACTCAGTTTGTTCTCGACGGAATAGGCCAGGTGCGGCTTCATATTCGCCAGAACGCTGTCGAAGTTGTCCGGGTTGACCTCCACGAATTTCCGGTCCTTCAACCGCGCCTGCGGCTCGGTCGGCTGGCCGGAGAAATCGCCCATCACACCCATAACGAACGGCAATTCCTTGATTTCAATCGCGTCGCCGACTTCCACGTCGTAAGTAATCTGAACGCGCGGCGGTCTAACGCGATCAAGCTTATGCTGTGTGCTTTGTCTTGCCATAACACCCCCAGTTCAAGATGGCGGCGGTTTACCGCCTGGTATACCAACGGCAGGTATTCACTCTACCAAAAAAAAACGCCGCGTGCGTACCCGATTGTCACGTTCGGCGAATTGCGCTTGCCGCATCCCGGCCACACTTGGGATTATACGGCCCGTTTTCCGGCCCGCGACGGTGCTCGCCGGGGATGCGTACTAGGGTCTTTCCTCGATAACGTCAGTCTAGCGGCCGCTCCGGGAGCCGCAGAATACCGTTGGAAATCAGCCAGCGCAGCACACTTGCGAACTCCGCGACGCTGGCATCGGCGGGCAGTACCCCTTGGGCTACGCGGCGGTCGAAGTGCTCCTGGCCGGTCCGCGTGCCGTCGCATTCGGCGATCAGTTCCGCCACCCAGCCTTCCACCCGCGCCGAATTGTCGAACGGCTGGTGGGTCCTGGTTTGAAACTCCTCGGCGTTGAAGTGGCCGTCCCGCACGCGGTTGAGAACCACCAGTTCGCAGTGCGGCGAAAGCACGGGCTTGCTGGCAAGCAGCATGGCCGTCCCGCCCGGCGAGGCGGCCTCGGATTCGAAATCCAGCAGCCACTCGCGGTGGCGCGGCCGATAGTCCTTGCCAGCCTGGGCGCGCGCCGTCACTGGCGGCCGCCCGCCATCGTGCCGGCGCACCAGGACCCACGAGTAGACCAGGAATTCGGTCTTGTTGGCCTCCCACATTTCCATCCAGAAACTCACGTCGCCGGGCTCGCGCTTGATGACGTTGAGCTGCCGGCTCAGGAAATCCCGCGGCTCGTGAATCTGCATGGCGATCACCACCACGTCGAACTCCGCGGACCGCGGGCCCAGCCATTTGCGGATGCGCTGTTCGTAGGGCTCTCCCTCGCGGTCGCTGGCCATGTGCAGCGAGTACAGGCGGCCTCCGGGCCGCAGCATCCGCGGCAACCCCTCGATCACCCGCCGGATGATCTGTTCGCCGTCCTCCCCGCCGTCGCGAAAGATCAGGCCGGTTTTCCTGGCCGGCACGTAGGGCGGATGGGTGACGATGCGGTCGAAGGTCAGTCCCTCGACCGGTTCGTAGAGGTCGCCCTGCAGGGTGGTCATGTTGTCGAGGCCGTTCAGGCGGCGGTTGAATTCGGCGAACCGCACCGGCCGGGCGATGATGTCCGTCCCCCAGGCGTGCCGGGCATAGCGCGCCCCAACGAGCGCCGCGATCCCGGTTCCGGTGCCGAGATCGAGCAGGGCGTCGCAGGGCGTATCGGGGATGCCGGCGACGAAATCGCGGGTGTTTTCGACCACCGCGGGATAGACCACGTCGGCAGGCAAGACGCACATAGCCCCGTCGGGCCCGGCCGCCCGATCCATGAGAGTGAGCACGGGGCCGACCGGCGGAAGCGAGAAGTTGGAGTAGCACTGGCCGTCGTGGTGCGGGCACCGCGCCAGCACGTTCAGCGACCAGAGCGCCGCGACCACGTCGCCCGGCAGCGCGCGCGCCAGGGCCGCCTCGTCCACGTACACGGCGTCGAGGAACAGGCGGATCAGGGCGTCGATGGGCCGCTCGACCGGCAGGGCTTCGCGGACCTCGACGGGCGGGGTCTTGTACTCCTCCAGGGCGGCGACACCGAGGTAGCGCTTCAGGCCCTCGGTGGAGTAATCGCTCTCGCGGAAGACGCGCTGCAGGGCGGCGAACTCGGCGTCCGAGCCGAGCCGCGGCAATTCCTTGTGCCACGGATGGGAGGCGGGTTGGGGGCTGGCCATGGAAGAGAGGATATCATTCGGGGCGAGGGGTGGCGGGGCGGCGAGCGCAGATGAGCGTCACTGCGGTGGCCGAGTAGGACGGGCAGGGCCTAAGCCGGCCCAACCTCGACCTCGATCGCGCGGACCTGGGGCGGACGGGTTGCCTGCGGCGGCTCGAAGTGCAGTTCGACGGCCTCCCTGAGGTTGGCAAGGGCCTCTTCCTCGGTCTCGCCCTGGCTGGCGACGTCGAGTTCCAGGCACTGGGAGACGTGCCACTTCCCTTCGCGCCAGACCGTAGCCGCAAATGGCCGCTTCATGACCTCATTATTGTTTCAGAGGCGGACGTACTTCGGACGGATGCACGGCGGGAATCACGCCGGATCAACCAGGCTGGCCAGGCGCTGAGGCAGTGCCCAGACGATAGGGGCATTCAAACGGAGCGCAGGATTGGCATTTCCCGCTGGATTGCCGAGGCCGCGGCGAAGCGCAGGCACTCGCGTATATCTTCGGCTTCGAGATCCGGGTATTGGGAGAGGATCTGAGTTTCCCTCAGTCCGCCGCCCAGCAGCCGCAACACCGTGGCGACTGGAATTCGTAGATGGCGCACGCACGGGACGCCGCACATCTGTGCAGGATCGATTGTGATGCGCTCGAAATTCTTCATTGCCGCCTCTTGCCTATTGTCACAATTGGTCCAATGGGTGGCAATCGGCTATCGCCGGTGCAGCGGGGAACCGGCGTACGGCGAGCGACCGGCTCAGTGCGGATTCCGGCGAGTTCCGTCGCCGATTCCGAAGCGATGGCGGCTTCGGGCTCCTTGGGCTGCCGCACGTCGCCGCCGCCGGCATGGACCGCGCCACCGTTCCCGTGGTTCCGGCTTCCGCTCATCCGGGACCGTCTTGTCGAAGCACAACAAACGCAGATAGGGGTGTGTGGCAGGAGAGGCGTCGCCGGAGCTTCTATCGGCGCGGTGACCCGCCACCACGCCGAACCGGCCCATCTGGCGTCGGGCCACTGACCGAATCCCCAACTACCGATCGGGGGGTGAGCCCGTTCCCAGTTGGAGCCGGATTTGGAGCCACCCGGAATGTACGAGAACAAACGGTCCGAATCTCCTGATCTGGTGTACAATCGACAACGGCCAAGGCGCCCGGGCGACACTCCCGGTTGTAGGGATGTGTCGCGGCAAGGCAAACTCGCTAGCCGCCAGGCCCATTCAGACGGGTGGCAGCGCAACGCGCACGAGCCAATCGGGGATTGCTCTTATGGGAACGACGAACATCCGGATTTCCACCATGTTTCATCGTCTGGAGATTCCGATCCTGGCGCTGGCCTGCGCCGCCGTGGCGATCGGGCAGAAAGCGAGCACCAGCCCGCAGATCGCCGGTATCAGGGTTGGCCCTCATGTTACCGTGAGTGGTCCCGGTCCGAACTTCCCGTCCGCGGTAGGTTACTGCGACATGGATGTCCTTGCCGACGAACACACCACGGTCTTTGCGCCAGGGACACTGCCGGGCCAGACCGATTACCTGTTCTTCGTGACTGCGGCGCCGTCTCTGAATACGGTATCCGATGCCAGCAGCGGCTTCAGATCGCAGTCAAGCGGAATCGTGGTGCTTTCGAGTTCCGGGCCGGTGAACGGCCAGTGGGCGCTCACGTTTGCCTCGGACTATGGCAAATACTCCAATGCCCCCGATGGCAGTTCTACCGCGGGCAATACAAACCTGTGCCAGACGCACGGCGAGGTTTTTCGAACCCCTATCTTACATAATGTGTGTCCCGCGTTTACTAACGGAATCGGGAACGCCACGTTCGATTTGACGTACGTGGGAGCGGGGTCGGTACTGATCGATCCGACCAATCTGGGGCCGAGAGAGCTGCTGGCGATCTATAACGGGAACAACAATTGTATCGGGCACGATGGGAATCCCGCGAGTAAAGCAGACGAAATGAGCGGCTACTACGCGACGACGGGTGTCGCTACTTCGGACAACTACGGGAAGTTATGGCCCGCTTATAAAGCCAATTATCAGCTTTACGCCGGTGAAACACCGTCGGCGCCGAACGCTCCCGAGGGCGCGTCGGGCGCGAACGTCTGCGCGTCGGGTCTGGACAAGACGTGCTCGGCCGCCAACTATCCCGCGGGGGTCTACTTCGGCCGGTACCCTGCGCTGACGCCGTCTTTGACGGTGGAAGAGGCGGTTGCCGCCGGCGCCAGGCTCCAGCACACGATAGGCTCGCAGGAGCCAAGCGCCTTTGTCGATGACGTGCACGCGTCTACCACGTCCAATATCGATACCTATGTCTACACAGTGCAGGGTTCGTCCTGTGCCAGCATGTATTGTCCGGCGTCCGAGGGCGGCGACCAGGGCACTATCAGCGTGGCCCGGGCCAAACTCAATGGCGGGACAGGGCCGCTGGTTTTCACGAGGTGGTATGGCCCGTCGCCAACCTACGACAGCTATGTCGGTGGAAGCACCGGCGCTTCGTTCGACTTGCAGACCGCGTACGCTGGGATCGGCCTGACCAATCCGTTCACGAATGCGGGCACTGGATACGACGGCGGCAGCCCGGTCCACGGCGGCCTGGACAGCCCCATATTTCCGATGGACAACGCCCGGAGCGCGGCCAGTTTCAGGACTTGTCAGGCTGGCGGGACTGGCGGCGATAACGACCAGCGGCAGGGGATGGGGTCGATCAGCTATGTTCCAGCCACGCAACAGTACCTGCTGACGTTCGTGTGTACCTCTCCTTCGGATCCATCCCAGCCCATGCCCAGCCAGTTTGACGCCACACAGCAGGGCGCGGCGATATTCTACTCCACCCTGGACGCCGACCTATACGATCTTTCCAGGCAGGACAAGTGGAGTCCGCCCAAGGAGGCCGCGGGTTCCTGGGAACCGTTCATGCCGGACAGGCGGATATGCAGCAGCGACCACAAACTCTGCCAGACCGACAGCGACTGCGCGGCGATCACCGGGCCCAAAGGCGCTCCCGTACAGAATACCTGCGGCCTGCCGAGCGCCAGCGATTGCCTGACGCCCGCAATTCAGAAGGCCTCGCAGAACCCGAATGACTCGAGCGACGCGGGGTGCGCCCTCGACCGCTACACGGGTTGGTATCCGTCATTCGTGTCGGCGCAGAGTAATGCGGATGCGGCTCATCCAGTCAATCCGGGCTATCTTTCGACCAGCGCGGACGGTTATGTCTTTTCGATGGAGGGTTGCCTTGGGCCGGATTGCCAGGAATTTCCCCGCGTGTACAACTCGCGGCAGTTTTGGATCGACTTGGGCTCGGCGATTCCCACGATCTCGGAGGTGGTGAATGGCGCCAGTTTCCAGCCGGGCATTGCGGCCGGGTCCTGGGTCACCATCAAAGGGTCGAACCTGGCGAACATAGCCGACCCGGGTCGCATCTGGACTTCGAGCGAGATCGTTAACGGACAACTGCCCACGGCGCTCGACGGGGTGAGCGTAACCATCGACGGCAAGCCGGCGTACGTGTACTACATCAGCCAGGGACAGATCAACGTTCAGGCACCCTCGGACACGTACCAGGGCCCGGTTAGCGTGGTGGTCACCAACAACGGCCAGACCAGCGGCCCGGCGGCGGTGGAACTTCAGGTGTTTTCGCCCGCCTTCTTCCAGTACGGGACCTCGAAGTACGCCGTGGCCACCCGGAACGGCGACAACGCGTTGATCGCGGACCCACGCACGGTTCCGGGAACTATCGGAGCGAATCCGGGCGACGTGCTGATCCTATGGGGGACTGGATTCGGTCCCACCAATCCGGCGGTCGCTGCGGGCACGGTGGTGACGGGAGCTCCGGCGGTGACGACAGCTCCAACCATCCTGATCGACAGCGTGCCGGTCACCGTTATCAGCACGGTGCTGAGCCCGGGGAGCGCGGGACTGTACCAGGTCGCCATCAAGTTGCCCAGTTCGATTGAGGCGGGCGATCACACGCTGACGGCGAGCGTCGGCGGCGTGCAATCAGCTTCAGGCGTCGGTGTTTTCGTGGCCAAGTGAACCGTGGGGATCCTGTGGCCGGATGCGCCGAAACCGCCAGGCGCCGTTGCTGCTATAGCGGTGCGGCGGAAGCGTTTGGCAGCCTGCGCGAGAAGGACCCGCCAACCGCAGCCCGTCGCGGTGGATCCCTTCTACTGACTTCAGCGGGATTTCAGTGCCCGGGACCGGGCGCCGCGCCGTCCGGGGAGGAAGCCGGAAATGGTTTGCGCTTCGGCGCTCTCCCCGGCGATTCAGCGCCCGAAATCCCCAAACACCCCGCGCCGCTCAAAACAGGACTTGGCGCTCAGCCGCCAGTTTTGCTACTGTGATTGACACATGCGGCAATTGCAGCCAGTCGTCTGGACCAAGGGCACGTTCCTCAGCCCGCAACACCTCCAGTTGCAGGACCGCTTCCTGGAGAACCTGCTGCAGTTTCATCTGGAGAACCTGTCGTTCCGCCCGTGGGGGTTCCGCTCGCTACAGATCGGCCAGGAAGCCCTGGCGGCCGGCGCGTTCGGCATCTCGAGCGCTTCCGGGCTGCTCCCCGACGGCTTGCTCTTCGACATCCCGAATTCCGACGCGGCCCCCGCGCCGCGGCAACTGGCGGGTTGTTTCGAGCCCGACCAGACCGCCGTGGACCTCTACCTGGCGATTCCCCACTACCGGGATCGCGGTTTGAACGTGGCCGGCCCGGCGCACGGCGGCGGGGCGCGGTACCGCGCCGAAGTGGAACTGTTCCGCGACGAGAACACCGGTCTGTCCGAGAAGCCCGTTCAGGTGGCGCGCAAAAATCTGCGACTGCTGGCCGAGGGCGAGGCGCTGGATGGGTACTCGGCGCTGCGGGTGGCCCGCGTGCTCCGCACCGAAGCCGGCACGTTCCATCCGGACCCGCGCTTCGTTCCGCCGCTGATCGACTTCAACGCCAGCGACTACCTAGTGTCCATCGCCCGCCGCCTGGTGGAGATTCTGACGGCGCGGTCCAGCGGGATCGCCTCCATGCGGCGCCAGAAGAACCAGACGCTGGCCGATTTCACGGCGGCAGATATCGCCAATTTCTGGCTGCTGTATACCGTGAACACCGCGTTTCCGGTGTTCCGCCACCTGTTCGAGACGCGCGGCGGGCATCCCGAAGCGCTGTACGCGGCCATGACATCGCTGGCCGGCGCCCTGACCACGTTCTCCACCAACATCCATCCGCGCGATCTGCCCCCCTACGATCACGACGACTTGGGCGCGTGTTTCACCGAGCTCGACGAGAAGCTGCGGCTGTTGTTGGAGACGGTGATCCCGACCAACTTCGTGTCGCTGCCGCTGAAACTGATTCAGCCCTCCATTTACGCCACCGCCATCGACAACGACAAGTACCTGGTCAACACCAAGATGTATCTGGCGATCGGCGCGGAGGCGAGCCAGGCGGAGATTGTCGCCAAAACCCCGGAACTGGTGAAGGTCTGCTCGGCCAGCCACATCGACCATCTGGTCCGTCAGGCACTGCCGGGCGTTCCGCTGACCTATGTAGCCCAGCCGCCCAGCGCCATCCCGGTGAAACTCAACTATCAGTATTTCAGCCTCAGCCAGTCGGGCGTGGCGTGGGAAGCCATCGGCCGGGCGCGCAACCTGGCGGCTTATGTCCCGGGCGACTTGCCCAACCCACAGCTTGAATTGATCATCCTGCTGCCGCAGGCGGGCTGACCCCGGGCCAGCCCGCGGCTGCCTCAGTGCTTGAGAACGAGTACCGCTACCACGCCCGCAATAAAGACCCCTGCCAGGAAAACGATGAGCATCAGCATCCAGGGGATCTGTCCCTTGGGCGGTTGGGGCGCGGGGACCGCCATCATAGGGGGCTGAATGACGGGCGCCTGCAAGACCGGCGGCTGAATCACCGGCTGCATCATCGGGGGCTGCATCACGGGGGGTTGCATCATCGGGGGCTGCAGCACTGGCGGCTGCAGGACGGGAGGGTGCAGTACCGGAGGCTGCATTCCCGGCAGAGCCACCGGCTGCATCATCGGCTGCTCCTGAGCCGGCTGGGGGGGCTGAGCCGGAACACCGCCGCCGAGATTCGCCGGTCTCGAAATCAGTTGCGTGTACTCGCTCGGCCCCTTCTGGGCAAGCGCCGCCATCGGGGGCTGGGCGCCGGATGGCGCCGGCGGAGTCTGGAACGCTCCGGTAGCTCCCGAGGGTGCCTGGTAGGTGGGGGGCAGCGGCTGCACGGGCGGCGCCGCGGAATCCGCCACGGGCCTGCCGAACATGCTGGTAAACTCCCCAGGCGGCTTCGCGGCAAGCGCTGGCTGGGCGGCCGCCGGCGGCGCGCCGGGGAACCCGGAGGCCGAGGGGAACTGCGGAGCCGGTGCTCCTCCTGGAGCTGGGGCCTTGAAGAACTGCGTGAACTCGCCTCCCTGATGCGGCGTTTGGGCCGCCCTTGGAGGCGTTCCCGCCGCCGGCGCGCCGGAGCCCGCCTGGAACATTTGTGTGAAAGCGCCCGGCGCGGGCTTGGCGGCTGGCGGAGGCCATTCGCCTTCCGCGTGGGAGGCGGGCAACGGCGAATTGAATAGACGCGAGAACTCGCTGACCTGCTGGGGTTCGCCGGAAGCCGCCGGCTGCGGTGTTTGTGGCGGGGCCGAACTGAACAGACGCGTGAATTCCCCAGGCTGTGAGGAAGGCGCCGGACGGGCAGCGGACTGCGGAGGCGGCACCGGCGGGGCCGGCGGCGGGGGGGACTGGAACAACTGCCTGAACTCCCCGGCTCCCGAAGCCGCTGGAGGTGCGGACACCGCTGGCGCCTGAGGTTGCGGGGCTGCGGGGATAGGCGGCACCGGCGCGGCCGGCGGCGCGGGGGACTGGAAGAACTGCGTAAACTGTCCGGCTCCCGGAGCCGCTGGAGGTGCGGACATCGGCGGTGGCTGGGGTGG
>Ga0326728_10002293_pt1 | contig 64311 bp, 50 predicted proteins | sample MB3enrmetagenome_FD_207602 | JGI IMG/M metagenome (GOLD analysis project Ga0326728, IMG submission 207602) | Lab enriched peat soil microbial communities from McLean, Ithaca, NY, United States - MB31MN | ecosystem: Environmental > Terrestrial > Soil > Wetlands > Peat | place: USA: New York...
TTACCCAGCGCGGCCAGTCCAAGGTGCTGGACTTTGGTTTGGCGAAGCTGGCGCCTACGGGTCGTCCGCAGATGCGAGCGGACGCCTCCGGCATGTTGACCGCTCCGGCGCGCGAAGAATTCGTCACCAGCCCGGGCGTCACCATGGGGACAGTAGCCTACATGTCTCCTGAACAGGTGCGGGGTGAGGAACTGGACGCGCGGACGGATATTTTTTCGCTCGGTCTGGTGCTTTACGAAATGGCCACGGGGGTGCCCGCTTTCAGTGGCAACACTTCTGGGGTGATTCATGAAGCCATTTTGAATCGTGTTCCGATTTCTCCGTTGCGATTGAATCCTGAGCTGCCCCCCAAACTTGAAGAAATTATTTTCAAGGCGCTGGAGAAAGACCCCGACATGCGGTACCAGGGCGCTTCCGAGCTCCGAACGGATCTCAAGCGCCTGAAGCGCGACACGGATTCCGGGCGCTCGGCCAGCCGCATGCCGGTGGCGGAGCCTGGCGGCTACATGCCAGCGCGGCCCAGCCAACCGCGGCAAGACGCACAACCTGAGGTGGCGCCTCCGCCTCCGCCGCCCAGTGGTCCCAGCGCGGTCGGCTCGCCGCCGAGTGGCCCAGGTGCGGCCGCACCTCCCGCAAGTGGACCCAGCGCGGTCACGCCCCCACCGAGCGGCCCCAGCGCGGCCACCCCGGCTTCACCTCCGGTCGAACCCTCGGGCGCGGTTATTCCGCTGTCCCCAAGCTCCGCCACATGGCGAAATCCCAGTATCCTGATTCCTGTCCTGGCGGGTTTGTTCGTTGTGTTGCTAGGTCTGGGTGAGTGGCTCACGCACCACCGTCCAGCCCGACCAACGGCGGCGGAAGGCCATAAGTCTTTGGCGGTCCTTTACTTTTCCAATCTTTCGCAGGACCCCTCGCTCGACTGGCTCAACCGCGGCTTGACCGAAATGCTCACCACCAATTTGGCCCAGGTCAAGGGATTGGACGTGCTTTCCACACAGCGCGTTCTGGCCGAGATTCAGCGGATGGGGAAGAAGGATGCGACTGAACTCGACTCGGCCTCGACAATGGAAGTGGCGCGTAACACGGACGCCGATGCTTTTGTCACCGGCACGCTCCTGCGCGTCGGCCCCAAGCAGCTTCGGCTCGACGTGCAGGTTCAAGACAGCAAATCCGGCCAGATTTTGTTCTCTGACAGGGTGGAGGCCCCGGACGTTCAAGGCATCTTCAGCATGGTGGATGCGGTAACGGGCCGCGTGGCGCAGCGCTTCGCACCATCAGCCAATATGGCCACGAATGCTCCCAGCATTGAAGAGGCGGCAACGTCCAACCTCGAAGCCTACCGGCACTTTCAACTCGGAGTTGATCTCAACCGCCGCTCTCTCCATGCCGAAGCGGTCGCAGAGCTCGAAGAGGCCGTCCGGCTGGATCCACAGTTCGCGCTGGCTTACAGATACCTTAGTGGAGCTTATGAGGCCCAGGGCGATCTTCGCAAGAGCGCGGAACTTTGGCCGAAGATCGAGCAATTACAGTCCCGCCTGCCGCGCAAGGACTTGTTGGAGTTTCAAGCGGAAGAAGCATTTCGGGCCGGAGATGTTGCGGGGGGGAGACAGGTTCTTGAATCACTCCTTAAGGAGTTTCCCCGCCAGGACACGGCCCGCGTCGAGTTGGCGGGATTGCTGTTGGCTTCCTTCGGCGAGACGGACCGCACCATCTCCGTGTTGAAGGATGGTCTTCAACTCGATCCCCGCAATGACTTGCTCTTGAATATGCTCGGTTACGCGCAGGCGGAGGCCGGAAATTTGGCGGCCGCGCTCCAGGCCGACGATCGATACCTGGCCGTTCGCCCCAACGACCCAAATCCCTGGGACACGCGCGGAGACATCCTCTTTGAATCGAATCACGACGACGAAGCGGTGGAAGCCTATCGTAAAGCCATGGCCATAAAGCCGGATTTCATCGCCTATCGCGACTATATCAAAATGGCCGTGGTCTACGCGGACCAGAGGAAATTCCCGCTGGCGGATTCGGCGCTTCAGCAATACGCCCAGCGGGTTACGGGCGCAGCCAAATTCTACGTTTCAATATTTGCGGCGCAGTTTGATGAGACGCGGGGAGACTTGGAGGGCGCGCGTGCGAGTTACCAGCGCGCCGTGCAAGACCTGGCTCGAGCCGGGCAGAACGACGGCGCCGATGACGCCCTCCAGTCGCTGGCCATGGTTTCGATTCTGACGGGCGAGGGATTGGCCCCCGATCTGGCCTTCGCCCGTCAGCAGAAATTCTCTGGACGGGAGAATCTGGCCATTGCCCTTTTGCAGGCGGCGCAGGGCGACACGGCAGCCTCCGAACGCAGCCTCCAGCTCTATGCGGCGGCTCGTCCGGAACTCGGTCCCCAAGCAATCGAACTGATCCGGAATTACGAGGCCCTTTACGTCTCGCTGGTGCGCAAGGACCCGCAAGGGGCGATCGCGGCGGCGGGCCGTCTGCCCAACTCTCTTATGTCATTCTTGCAATATCCGCGCGGGTGGGCGTATTTTGCCACCAAGGACTACACCCGGGCCGAGCAGGGCCTTCGAGCCGCGATTCTTGACGAGAGGCTGTTGGCAGGATTCGACGCAATGCGCAAGCGCTCCCCACTGCTCGCGGCCCTTGCACACTTTTATCTTGGCCAGGTCTATGAAGCCACAGGAAAACGCGAGCAGGCCACCAACGAGTACCTGGAGTTCCTTTCCCACTTCGAAAACTCCCGCGCCAGCCTTCCCCAAATCGCTATCGCGCGTGCCGCCCTTCAGCGCTCCTTGCCATAAAAACCTGGTGAAAGGATCTCCTCATGTCAAGACATGAAAGGCGATATCAGAAATACCTGGACCGCCAGCGGCAAAAGCATGGATACGCGACAACAGGATCGAGAAGGCCGACGGCAACCCCCGGCCAGATTGCTACGGCCAGCCATTCGCTGATCCGTGACGCTCTGGTTCCGGCGAAGCTGTTCGAGATCGGGATGGGGAATCTAATCTTCAGCCGCTCGCTTCCGGATGGCCGCATCGCCTTGGCCGGGTTCCTGCTGGACACATTCTGCCTGGGGGTCAAGGATGCCTTTGTCGACATCGTGGCTAAGGAGGAGTATTTCCAGCGCACACGCAGCCTGTTCAGGGACCAGAACGTTAAGCCCCTGCAGCCCGCCTGTTTCCGCAAGCTGGTAGAAGGCGGCGTAGCTTACGCGCAAGACCTGGGATTCCCCCCCCACGCGGACTATGCCCTGGCGAGCCAGATTTTCGGTGATGTCCAGGCCACGGACTGCTCGACGCGTTTCGAGTACGGACGTGATGGCAAGCCATTCTATGTTTCCGGCCCCCACGACACGCCCGCTCGAATCCAAGCCATCCTCCAGCAACTCGAGCGGCGTATGGGCAAAGGAAATTTTGACTACCTAGTGTTGGCGGGCTAACCAAGTTTCCCCCATTGACAAGCCGATGCGTTGGGATTAAAACTGCTTGATGGGTGGCAGGGCACCCAATAATCTTCTCCAGGGAGTTCTTCTATGCAGGGCACTGCGTTGCAATTTCGCCTCAACGACCGTCAAATCCAGCATTTCGAGGACGAGGGATATCTCATTATCGAACGCCTCTTTACGGATGAGGAACTTCAGCCCGTGATCGATGAGGTCAGCGCCGACCTGGATAGGCGCTGTCGCGAGGCTGTGGCCGCGGGCACGCTTTCGCGGACCTACGAGGAATACGATTTTGAGCATCGCCTGACTTGCGTCGACGCGGAGAACCAGACCATTTCCAAATCCATGTGGGACCATAAGCTTGTCCTGCCGAGTTTCTTTGGACTGATGACCAATTCCAAGCTCCTCGACGTGGCGGAGCAGTTCTGCGGCCCGGAAATCATCGCCTCCAGCGTCTACCGGCTGCGGCCGAAGGTGCCGAGCCACGCGTGGAGCCCGGTGCCGTGGCATCAGGATTCGGGCTACATGGAGCCTTACTGCGACCTGGGGCTGATCCTGACCGTCTGGCTGCCGCTCGTTGATGCCACGGAAGAGCGTGGGTGCCTGTGGGTGATGCCGGGCGTGCACAAAGGCGCGCTCTTCTTTCACCAACCTGACGCCGATGCATTTTATCTGGAAATTCCCGAGGAAGAATTCGGCGGGCGCAAGGCCGTACCGACTCCCGTGCCTAAGGGCGGCGTTCTGTTGCTGACCAACCGCACTCCTCACGCCAGTTTTGAAAACAAGACCGACGTGGTGCGCTGGAGCATGGACTTGCGCTACCAGAGCGCCGCGCTGCCGACGAACGCCCCGATCACACGCCTGCCCGGCGAAGCCAAAAGTTCGGGGACCGTCGGGGTTCCCGTCGCCTGCCATCCTCCCGAGCCGGACTTCCTCGTGCGCAGCCAACTGCGCCCCCATGAAGTGATGAAGACCGCCGAAGAATTTATTGCCTTGCGCAAGAACCACGTCTATCAAGCCGTGACCGATCGCTGGGGATACTCCGTGGCCAGACGCAAAGACCCTCTCGGTCACTCCTACAAGATCGGCGGTTCTTCGAGTAACTGACCACCTGTGGCATGCCGTGAAAGGGAACCGCCACACTTCTGCGTGACTTCGGATAGATTTCACAGCGTGGAGGCCGCAGCCAAGCTGGGTGACTTGGCTGCGGGAGCGGCCAGGGCCGGTGTGGATTGGAACCTTTCACTCCGGAGGGAGGAAGGGGTGAATTTCGAATCGAGGTAAGTGAGCGGGATGTCGTAGAGCAGTACCTTGGGCGAATGCCGAAGGCTGTCGTGGATAAAGCAGACGTGGGTGCACCAGCACTGGTCTTGCACGATGGCTTCTAGTTCTTCCCGGCGCTCCTGGGCCTGCCAGAATTTCTCGAAGTCGCAATTGTAGTCGCGCAGGTTGGCAAGCTTGCCGCGCAACTCGCAGGAGCGCACGTCGCCGTTGAAGTCGATGACGATGGAAGTGTCGCCGGCGGTGCAGGGCATGGGCCAGGGATGGGGTGCGACGATGTTTTCAAGCTGGATTTTATTATGCAGCGCCAGCGTGCCGTGGTAGTAGACCTGGGCGATCTTCTGCGCCACACCCGTGCGGCGCCGCAGAACCCGATCCGCGTAGTAGTCGTAGACCGCTTGCAGATCCTTATAGAGGGCGGCGAGGCGATGGGTGGGGATCTGCTTCAGGGTGGCGTCTTTGGCTGCGCCGCGAATGATGTTGAAATAGTGGCCGTCCACGGCGCAATGAGCTTTCACAAACTCCGCGATCGACATCACCTGGTCAAAGTTCTCCGAGCAAATGACCGTGTTGATATTGACGCGCAGCCGGGGATACTTCTGCCGGCAGGGCTGGAGCGCCTCGAGAGTTTCCAGCGTCTTGGCGAAATTCCCGGGCACGGCACGAATGGAATCCTGCATCTCCTCGAGCCCGTCCATGGCCACGTTCAAGTCGAGTTGCAGCTCGGGGTTTTCCTCCGAGATGCGCGCCACCCACTCGGCGGTGCGTTCGGGCAGCAGGCCATTGGTGGGCAGGTTCACCCAACGGACCCCGTTGTGCGTGTGAAAAAGATGAATGATGTCGGTGAGTTCGCGCCTCAGCACGGGCTCGCCGCCGGAAAGCCACAGGTCGCTGAAAGGCGGCATGCTGAAAGCAAGCTTGCGGATTTCGTCCCAGGTCAAATCCCCGCGTTGGTTCAGTTCTTCCCAGTAAAAGCACGTCCGGCACTTGGCGTTGCATAGGGAAGTAACGAAGAAGATCACCGTCCCCAGGCGTTTCTTCGTGGAATGATAGATCTTCACCAAGTCCGATTTGTAACCGCTGACCATGTGGTTTCGAGCGCCCTGACAGAACCTGATTGTACCAGAATCTCAACCGGCGGCGACGTGCAAGCGGCGTTGCGTGGACCCCCCGAATTTGGGGTCCGCAGCTTTTGGGTAACGAATGCCGGGTTGCGCAGAGCGCAGCTCTGCGATTCACGTCCATCTCCCGCGCTAAAACGCAGAGCTGCGCTCTGCGCAATCCGGCTAATCAGTTTGGCCAATTTCCGCGTGATGATCGTGCTTCAAATCCGTCCTGATCAATGGTAGGCTGGCAAGCCCTGGAGCACGATAAGCGCGACCCGCATATAAATTGGAAAAAAGCATAGGACAAACGGTGATACCCAGGCAGCCCGGCAAATGGTATGTTTTTGCGAGCTTGATGATTCTCAGCCTCGCGCTGACCTCAACCATCGAGAACTCGGCGGAGCGGGCCCTTGTCCCGAACGACGTCCTCAGTCCGTATGATTTCCAGGTCTTTTACCTGGGCGGGAAAGTTGCTTTGCAAAGGGGCGCCACGCCCCTCTACGACCCGCCCACCGACCGCAGCCAGGGGTACACGCTCTTGTATCGGCATGCTGACCAGGCAACTCCCTGGGCGCAATTGGCCCGTGCGAACGGTTTCCCCCAAGTCATGGAATTTATCAATCCTCCATTTTCCGCAGTGGTCATGGCGCCCTTGGCGCTGATTTCCTGGCAGTGGAGTTATCTCATCTGGGAAATCCTGGCCATCATTTTAACTGCGGCAACTATATTCCTGACCTTAAGGCTTCTTCCTTCCAGACCCGAGTTGGAGACATTTGGGCTGATTTTCGCGGCGGCTTGTTTTTTCTTCCCCTTTCGACACGCCCTTGCTTGTGGCCAAGTCAACATCTCGATTCTATTTGTCTGGACTCTGGGTGTGTACCTTCTCAAACGGCAAAAGCCTATGGCCTCCGCCTTGTGCTTCGCCTTGGGGACGGTGCTAAAGGTCCAGCCGGTTGCCGCCGTGCCGCTCCTCGCCCTACGCCGGCAGTGGCGGTGGCTGGCGGCTTACGTCGCGGGAGTTGTTGCTTTCACCGGGGTCTCCGTCTGGGAATTGGGTTGGCAGACCAACCTGACCTGGCTGACGAAGATCTATCCGAGCATTTCTTCCGGGGTAGGAAGTGTCTATAATCGCTCATTCGCAGGCCTGGTTAATGCGCTTTGCGGCCCCGGGTATGTCGCCACACTTTACACGGAAACAGAATGGCCCGTTCCTCCCGGTCTGAGTTTGTTCGAGAAAGCTTGCGGCGCCGCTATCGGTCTGGGCTTTATTTTCTGGTGCTGGCGAAAAAGGAGAGACGCCAAGGGCCTGCTTGACGAACTCATTCTGTTGCCGCTTGTCTTCCTTCTGGCCGCTCCCTTTAGTTGGACTTATCACTTCATCCTGGCGATTCTCCCCTTAACGTATCTTTGGGCGAAGGCGCGGGAGGCAACCTTCGGAGAATTGCTTGCGCTCTATTTCGGCACCCTGGCCTTGGGGACGGATCTCCCCATGTACGTCGCCGCGTACTCCCCGTGGGCAAGCCCTAGCCTCATCATCGTGGCAATCGCCCTTTGGCCGGCGGCCACCTGCGCGATTATCTGGGTGGGCATGCGTATGTACCTCCGCTCTCAAGTGTTTAACTCATCGCCTGCCGCAGCGGCCTAAAATATCGCAAGGGCGCTGACCTTAGCCGCGCTCTATGTCCACTCTGTCAGTCGGCAATCTTCCTGGTAACAGCATCAGACTCAACGATACGAGGCGATCACCCTTCCTATTTCTCGCCGCTGTTGGTAGACTTGCGAACCGTGGGGCGCCATGATTGCGCTCCGCATATCAATCGGGAAAAAGGATAGAACAAACGGTGATTCTCGGGGAGACTGGCAAATGGTACATTCTTGCCTGCTTGACAATCGTCGGCCTGGCATTGACATCCAATCTCGAGTGCTCAGCCGAGCGGGCGTTCGCCACCGAAGACGACCTCATTCCAATTGATTTCCCGGTCTTCTACCTGGGCGGAAAAGTCGCTTTGCAAGGGGGCGCCACACCCCTCTACAACCCACCCACCAACCGCAGCCAGGGCTACACCATCTTGTATGAATTCGCGGGTGATGCAACTCCGTGGGCGCAAATGGCCCGCGCCAACGGTTTCCCCAGGAGCCTACGATATATCAACCCTCCCTTCTCCGCACTGATTATGGCGCCTTTGGCGTTGATACCGTGGCGATGGGCCTATCTGATCTGGCAATGTTTCACCGTCATTTTAGCTGCCGCCACGATTTTCCTCGCCCTACGACTTTTTCCTTCCACACTGAAGTTGGAGACCTTTGTGCTGATCTTCGCGGCCGTTTGTTTCTTCTTCCCCTTTAGACTCAACCTTGCTTGCGGCCAAGTCAATGTCTCGATTCTGTTTCTTTGGACTCTAGGTGTGTATCTTCTCCAGCGTCAAAGGCCTGTGGCTTCTGCTCTGTGTTTCGCCTTGGGGACGGTTTTGAAGATCTCGCCGGCGGTCGCCGTGCCGTTTCTGGCCCTGCGCCGGCAGTGGCGGTGGCTGGCTGCTTACGTGGCGGGGGTGGCGGCTTTCACGGGGATTTCCATCTGGCGTCTGGGTTGGCAGACCCACGTGACTTGGCTCACGGGCATCTACCCCTGCATTTCCTCCGGCGTGGGGAATACCTCCAACCGCTCACTCGCAGGCCTGGTCGATGCGCTATGCGGTCCCGCGTATTTCAACACCCTTACCAATATTGCCGAATGGCCGGTTCCTCCCGGACTGAGCCTTTTCGAAAAGGCCTGCGGTGCAGCGATCGTTCTGGGCTTCTTCTTCTGGTGCTGGCGAAAAAGGAGAGACGGCAGAGGCCTGGTCGACGAGCTCATCCTGTTGCCACTTGTCTACCTGCTGGCGGCGCCCTTCAGTTGGGTCCACCACTTTGCCCTGGCCATTCTCCCCTTAACTTATCTTTGGGCCAAGGCGCGTGAGGCAACCTCCTCCGAATTGGTCGCGCTCTATCTCAGCACCTTGGTCTTGGGGACGGAACTCCCCATGGACGCCGCCGCGTTCTCCCCCTGGGCAAACCCCAACCTCATCATCGCCGTCATCGCCCTTTGGCCGGCGGCCACGGGCGCGATTATTTGGGTGGGCATGCGCATGTACCTGCGCTCCAAGGTGTTTGATCCACCGCCTGCCGCAGCGGTTTGAAATACCGCAAAGGCGCCACCCTAGCCGTCCTTTATGCCCACTTTGCCACTTGGCAATCTTCTGAAACGCGCACCAGACCCATGGACACAGGGGCGATCATCGCGCTTCCAATTCGTCACCGCCATTGATAGACTTGCGACCGGTGGAGCTCGATGAATGCGCTCAGCAAGTATATCAGGGAGGAATAAAAAATAGGTGAACCCTAGTGAGCCTGGCAAATGGTGCATCTTTGCGTGTCTGACGATTCTGGGGCTGGCGTTGACATCGAGTTTTGAGAGTTCGGCCGACCGGGCCTTCGCCACGGAAGGTGACCTCTTCCCGTGTGATTTTGCAGTCTTCTACATCGGCGGAAAAGTGGCTTTGCAGAGGGGGGCAACTCCCCTTTACTATCCGCCCGCCCTCCGTAGCGAAGGGTACACGCTCTTGTGCACCTTCGCGAACGCGGCAACTCCCTGGGGGCGAATGGGCCGGGAGAACGGCTTCCCCCGCATCCTCCAGTTCACCAATCCTCCTTTTTCCGCCGTGCTCATGGCGCCTTTGGCGATGATTCCGTGGCGGTGGAGTTACCTCATTTGGCAATTCATTATTGTTATCTTAACTGCGGCATCGATACTCCTGGTCTTGCGACTGTTTCCCTCCGGACCCAAGTTGGAGATCTTCGCCCTGATGTTCGCAGCGGTCTTTTTCTTTTTCCCCCTCAAACTCACCCTGATTTTTGGCCAAGTCAATGTCTCGATTCTGTTCCTCTGGACTCTGGGTGTGTATCTTCTCCAGCGTCAAAGGCCTGTGGCTTCCGCCCTGTGCTTCGGCCTAGGGACGGTTCTAAAGGTCTCCCCGGCTGTCGCCGTGCCGCTCCTCGCCCTGCGCCGGCAGTGGCGGTGGCTGGCGGCTTACATGGCGGGGGTGGCGGCATTCACGGGGATTTCCATCTGGCGTCTGGGTTGGCAGACTCACGTGACTTGGCTCACGGCGATCTACCCGTGCATATCTTCCGGCGTGGGGAATCCCTCCAACCGCTCACTCGCAGGCCTGATTGATGCTCTATGCGGTCCTGCATATTTCGCTACGCTGACCACTGAGGCAGAATGGCCGGTTCCTCCAGGACTGAGCCTCTTCGAAAAGGTCTTGAGTGCAGCGATCATTCTGGGCTTCTTCTTCTGGTGCTGGCGAAAAAGGAGAGACGCCAAGGGCCTGATCGACGAACTCATCATCTTACCGCTTGTCTACTTGCTGGCCGCGCCCTTTAGTTGGCATCATCACTTCACCCTGGCAATTCTCCCCATAGCGTATCTTTGGGCCAAGGGGCGGGAGGCGACCACTGCCGAACTGGTCGCGCTCTCTCTCGGCACATGGGTTCTGGGAAGCGAACTCCCCATGGACATCGCAGCGCGCTCTCCCCTGGCGAACCCCCACCTCATCGTTGTGGCCATCGCCCTTTGGCCGATTGCCACCTGTGCGGTTATCTGGGTGGGGATGCGCATGTACCTCCGCTCCCGCGTACATGACCAATCGGTGGTTGCGGCGGTTTGAGCCGGAATTGCTTCTCTGTAGCTGTCCATCCCGCCGGTGTTTTCGGGAAGCGCGCCTCAATACACGATATCCAGCGATACGCTGTAGAAACGATGCAGGAAGCCGGCATAATCGCCGAAGTAAGGCGAGGTGACGGTGCTATACACATCACGGTAGTTGCCGTGATTGGTGAGATTGAAAACTCGGAATCCGCCCCGCAGGCCGTGTTTACGCAGCCAAGGGATGAAGGGAAGCTGGAAATCCTTGGTGGTCTGCAAATCCAGAGAAAGAAAAGTGGGGAGGCGGCGGCTGTTGGGGGGGCCCACGTAATTCTGTAAATCGTCGCAAATGGAAAAAGGGAAGCCTGAGTGCCAATCGAGCAGCGGGCTGACGGTGAACTTCCGTGGAAGCTTGAAGCGTCCCCAGGTCACAACGCGGTCGGGGACATTGGTTGGGAGCGTGCCGAACAGATCGGGTTCGATGACCGGCTGTTCGTAGGGAACGTAGACGGCTCCCATGGTATTCAGGTCGCCGCGCGCCTGGCTATTGACGTAGGAAATGTTGAAATCCACCTTGTCGGAAGGCCGCGCGCGCAGCGTGGCTTCAAATTCGTGGTAGCGCGACGCGCCCAGGTTCGAAAGCAGCAGCAATCCACTGGTTGGCGAAAGGGTTTCGGGATTGACGGTGAATTCATTATAGGTTTTGCTGGCCAGGAAGCTGACGCGCGCCACGATGTCAGGGCGTATTTCCTGGTCGAACTCCGTGTTCCAGGTAGTATTGTAGGGGGTGCTTCCAAGCGACGCTCCGGACGGAAGAATTTTGCCAGTTGACGACAATTCCTCGTAAAAGGGGGTGTAAACAATGGGTGGACCCAGCGCCACTCCGTTGGTGTCGAACAGGGTAACTTGCCGGTCGGGGTTTTGGGTGAAATCGCCGGCGAGAAGAGGCAGGCGGTCATAGAAGACGCCGGCACCCCCACGGATAATCGTCTTGCCCTTTTTGGTCGGAGAGAATACCAAGCCACCGCGCGGCGAAAAGGCCGAGAGCTCACCGAGTGTCTGGCTGGAAAAACGCAGTCCATAATCGATGGAAAGGTAACGGTTAAAAACCCAGTGGTCCTCGGCAAAGGCGGCGACTTCGGTGTCGGAGGTGGTGAGATTGCCAGCGGGTCCGAAGTCAATCTCCTCTGCCAAAGAGTTGTCCGCGCGCAACAATTGCACCGGGTGGGAAATGCTGGTTCCCTGATACGCGCGGTGGATGACGTCGCCGCCGATTTTGAAATCGTGCGCGCCCTGCCAGTGTATGCGCGGAAAAAGGTAGCTTTCCTGCACCTCCTGCTGAGCGCTACTGCGCGTCCAGATATTGAAGAAGTTGCCCTCCCAGCCCGTGGGAGTGATCTGCAAGTCTTGCGCGCCTTGGCCGTGCGAATAGCTGTCAAAATCCGTGAATTGCGCCAAAGTGGTTAATATCCCGCCGCCTTTGAAGAGATAGTGGTCGTGCGTCCCAATCGAGAAACCGCTCTGGGCGTAGTCGGCGGAAGCCGTCTGTGGAATGAGGGAATCGATGTTGTCATACTGCCGCCGCGTGGGGAAGAATTTAACATCGACACTGGTTAAGTGTTGGGGCGAAAAAGCGTAATAGAAATCTGAGAAGGAAGTCCAGCCCTGGTGGCGGATTTGGTTGTTCGGCCAAGGTAATCCCCGGACAGGCGTGGCGGCATAGTCGTAGGTAAAGGCCTCGGAAAACGTGAATTTATCCCCCATCAAGGGCCCGGAGAAGAAAATGCGCGGGGAATCGTCCTGAATGCCCACCAAGTGGCCGGTCTCCAATCGCGGTGTGGGCACAAAATCATTCAATTCATAATTCCATTGGCTGGAGGGCGCTTTAGTTTGAATGGTCGTAAGCCCGCCGGCAAAACGCCCGTACTCGACCTGGTAGGCGCTTTTGAAAACGTCCACCGATTCCACTGCATCGAGGGGAACGTCAATGGAAAAGCTGCCGGTCACCGGGTCCACCGTTTCAGCGGAATCCACCAGCAGCGTTCCCTGGTTCTCGATGGCGCCCTTGATGGCGATCCTGCCATCGGGGGTGCGAATGACCCCCGGAATCATCGGCAACGCGGCCTTGAATTTCTGTACAACGAGGGGCAAGGATTTGATCTGTGGGTTGGTCAGGGTCGCGGGCGGAGCCGCCTCTTGCTCCGTGGCCTTGGGGGCTTGGGCAGTGACCTCTACCTTCTGATGGATGACCACTTCGTAAGGAAGCTCGATTTGGAGGGTTACGGGCTCTTTGCCTTCGCTAATCGGGATGCCCGTCTTGGCGACCGGTTCGTATCCCACCGCGGCACAGGTGACTCGGTAGGTTCCTGGAAGCAGCCCGGTAAACTCGAAAGTCCCCCGTTGACCCGTCGTTACCGGAAGCCCCTGCTCGGGCGTAGCTCGACCCCGCAAAGTGCAAACCGCGCCGGCAATCGGAGCGCCATGCGGGTCTACAACTTCCCCCCGAAGCTGCTGGGTGTCAGGAACGGCCCCTTGAGCGGTGAATGGAATGCTCGAGACAAACAGCAGGGCCAAGCCGACACGCTGTAAGCGTGGCCTATGGTGAAACATCAATTACTTTGGACGCGAAGAGTTCAGCACCTCAATTGGCAATTATACTTTGGGTCGCCGCCTCAACGCCACCATGAAACTCATCCCGGTTGCGGCCCCTTGTGCCTTTGCCGCCGACACATCCCCTCCAAATTATCTGATGCCTACTTTTGAGCCAAAGTAAACCTATGTCGCCACCATTGACCAGAAATGACATATCCGCGCATGGTCAGAAATAGAATTTGGCCGCCAACTGGAGAAGACGAGGCGCATCGGCGCTGATAATTTGCCCAAAAGAAGGGCTGCTGATATTACCATTGACGGCCGCAGCCCCATAGAACTGCGCGTGATTGACTGCGTTGAAGGCCTCAATCCGGATTTGAAGCCATTTCGATTCGGAAAAGTGCAGGTTCTTTAGCAACGCCAAGTCAAAGTTTTCGATTCCGGGACCGTAAAAGAAACGCGGGGCGGCAGTGCCGAGTTGGCCTAGCGCCGGGAGGCTGAAGAGTGAAGTGTTAAAGGCTGGCCTTCCATTTCGCGGGTCCGTGTTGACCTGCAAATTGCCAGGGGCAACGTTCGGAGTGTCTACGCCGTTGTTATTGATGCCATTGGGTATGGTTCCCAGCAGGGAAGTATCATTGTTGTTGTAGAGAGTCACTGGGAAGCCGGTGGTGAAGCGTGTTACTCCGGTCAGGCTCCAACCCTCCGTCAGCCGGTTCCGGCCATGAAGCAAGCGGCTAAGGGGCAGGTCGTATTTGTAGCTCGCCACAAAATTCTGGCGCATGTCGAATGCCGAAAGGGCTTTGCTGAGGCCCGGGTCGATGGGGTTCACGGCCTCCGCCAAGCTGGATGACTGGTCCAGCGACTTGCCATAGGTGTAGCCAACCAGCACCTCCAAGGGCCCCTGGCGGTGTCGCAGATCGATCTCCAGGGCATTGTAATTCGAGTTCCCGATGGTCTTCTGATAGGTGACGGCGTCAAACTCCGAACTGAATGGACCCCTCGTCCCCTGGAGCACTTGGCCGGAGGTGCGGACGTAGGTGCCGCCTTCTCCGAATGGCCCGCAGGTGGCTGTCCCCGGCATCACCTGATTGGGTTGGCTTACGCTCAAGCACTCGGCAGAGTTGCCAGGGTTTGCCGAAGTCAGAACGAGAAGGTGATGGGCCTGCGAACCCGCGTAGCTAAGGGTCAAAAGCGTATCGGGCATGAGTTGCCGCTCAAATGACAGCGAGTAACTGGCGCTGTAAGGAGAAATGTTCCGGTAGAAGAACGATGGGACCCCGGTAATGGGCAAGTACGTCGCCCACGCCACGCTGGAGTTGGGATTCGCTGCGGAGGCCCCCAGTTTAGGGATCGGTTCGGGGAAGCGTTGGCCTACGTTCTGTCCGCTTGCGGCCGTAACGAAGGGATCGGAGAAGAGGGGCGGCGCAAGACTGGTGTAGTCATAGCCGTAGGGGGGGTTGGCGCTCATGATGCCGGCGGAGAGCCCTTCAAACGCGCTGTAATAAAGTCCGAAACCAGCGCGTAGGCTGCTTGAGCCGGGGCCCCCGAAAATCTTGCCTAATAATCCGCTGGCGAATTCGGGCGAATACGCAGCGCCCAGACGGGGGGCAAAATTCTTGTAGCGGGTCGGGGCCAAAGTGGATGGAATGCCCGGATCGCTGGGAAACACCAAGCCCTGCGGCGCTCCCGGGTAAACACGCGATTGTTCACCCAGCACCAGCGTTTGGAGTTGATTGTATTTCTCCCGCCATGGAGGGAGCATGTCCCACCGCAAACCATAGTTCAGGGTCAAATCCGGCCGCACGCGCCAACTGTCCTGAGCGTACATCCCGGCGTAGCGGTTACGAAGATAGAAGGCCAAGGAATCTCCTTGTGCGTAGCTGCTGGGAACGCCCAGAAGAAAGTCCGCGAAGTCCGAACCCGTTTCCGCTCCCGTGAACGAGAACGCGCCGTTGAAGGTGGCGTCGGGATTGATATTGACCTGATCGAAGTGGAATCCCGCCCCCGCCTTGAAAATGTGCGTCCCCATCACTTTGGAGAAGTTTTCGGAAAACTGAAAGGTGTTGTTGGCATCCAGGAGTCCGGTGGTGTCCACGCCGAAAGTGAAGTCATTGAACGAGACGTTCTCGATGCCCTCGATTTGCGGCGCCAATGCGTAGATGGAGGGATTGCCCCCGCTGTCAACGAACCCCTGCGAGGAGAGGCTGGGACCCACACCCCCCTGTGGCACCCCGACATTGTTGGCGTCCCGGAGGTAGCTTAGGTGAAACTCGTTGATCGTGGTGGAGGTCAAGACCGTGGTCAGCCCCAAACTGGCCAATTGCGAGCGTCCAAGGGTGAGGGCATTGAAGCCGGGAACGTTCGCCCCTCCTTGCGCCGTGGGGTAGGGATTGTTCAGCGCGTAATCGTCGAAGAAATAGTACAGAGAAAGCGATTCCACTCCCTTGCGCGCATCGATTCTCGCCGCGCCCTTGTCATCGCGAAGAGGTTCATTGAAGGCGGACGTCGAGAAGACGTTCGCTCCCTGATCGGGCAGAGGAATGGCTTCGAGCAAAGCCTTGGCAGGGCCAGACCAGGCGCTGCGGGGAATCTGCGCATTGGGCAGGACGCATTGCGCGGCGCTCGCGCACCCGGAAAAGTAGTAGGGTTCTGCCGCTGACACCGGGTAACCCAGAGTCTGTGAAAGGCGGTTTGCCCACGACTGGCCGTTCACGTCGCCGATAAGCGAGGCGGCGATTCCCGAGAGGTTGCCCGCGCGCTCCTCCTGCGAGGGAACGGAAATCAATCCAGTCTCGATGCCTTGGTTGATTCGCGTGCCCTGATAATCGGCAAAGAAAAACACCTGATTTTTCTTGAGGGGACCGCCTAAGGTTCCGCCAAACTGGTTTTCCTCGTACCGCGCACGATCGGCCGCGAAAAAGTTTCGCGCGTCCAAGCTGGTATTGCGCAAAAACTCAAAGCTGCTTCCATGGAGATCATTCGTTCCGGTTTTGGTTGAGACCACTACCTGCCCGCCGCTGTAGTTGCCGTATTGGGCGTCGAAATTGCCCGTCAGCACGCGGAAATCCTGGATGGCATCGAGATTCGGAATGAGGGCCGCGCCCATGTTGAAATCTTCTTCCACATTACTTCCATTGAGGACGAAGCCATTGCTGGTTTCCCGCTGCCCGCTAATGGAGAGGTTGCCAGGATTGAGATCCCCGGAAGGCGAACTGCTGGTGCAGCCCGACATGATTACAGCGTTGGGCTGGCGGGAACTGGCGGGAACGACGCCTGGCTGAAGGGCCAGCAAATCGGTAAAGCTGCGTCCATTCAAGGGAATGGATGACATTTTGGCGGCCGTGATCGTGTCCCCCATCGCCGTGTCGGCGGTATCGACGTGCAAGCTTGACTCCGTGACCGTTACGGCCATTGCCTGCTGGCCTAATTCCAGCTTCAGATTGAGCGCGAGGACTTGGCCAGTGCCTACCCTTAAGCCCTTCTCGATGAGCGGGCTAAATCCCGCCTGATGGATTTCTAATTGGTAGAGCCCTGGCGACAGCTCGGGGCAAGAAAACATCCCTTCGGAATTCGTCGAAACAACCTGCCGCAACCCTGTCTCCGGGTTGGAGATGAGGACGGTAGCGCCGGGGATCACCGCGCCGCTGGGATCGGCCACGGTTCCGGAAATGCTCCCCTCTTGGCCGGCCCAACCCGCCAAGCAGGCAAGGAAAAGCATTCCGGTCAAGCGGCCCATGACGCACGTGATGTTGAATTTTGTCGGTTTTGACGCTTTGTTCACGTACCCGTTTTCCTTTCCCGCGGGCGACCTTATTTCAAGGAATTGAAAACCCCAATCTCCCTAGGAGATATCGGATTTGCGCACACCCATCAAAGCTTCTTGCATTTTATTTGCAACTAAGGGCTTATATTGTACGCCACGTCATATCTGCTTGAGGCCATTCAACTTTCAGCTTCGGAGTCCTCGCGCAGGCGGCATAACCATTACAAAATGTTGGGCTTCCTAACGCGGACGGGTGGGAGATATCCCTCAATTCGGGAGGATGCGAGCGCCACCCGCCCATGAAATAGGACATAAAGCCGTTCCGAGGCCTATCGGCGCGACGATCAACGCCTTGGCAGGAGTTCCCCCATAGACCCATTAGTTGCAAATAGTTTGCATCTAGTGGAGAAATAGTCCCTGCCAATTGTTCCGCCTCAAAGCCTAAAGGCGGTTGGATAAGGGCGCTCTTTTGGGGTTCGAATCCAAGCTAGGCTGCCGCAAACGGAATTCTCACGACGCCCTGTCATCAGCCCGCGCGTGCGCGCCTGCTTGATGCTGATGCATAGAAACCACGAAGCGTGGGAAAAGCGCTCACGACCAGATCGTGAGATGCGTGGGTAGGATAGGTACTATTGCCTGTGCCCAAGGCTGATACTTTCCATGCATAGGGCACCCCGATGCATCGGGGTGCCACCGTTAAGAAGCCAGAACAGGCCACGGATAGGACGCGGCGACAGAGTTGTTGCGCGTGTTCGTGGGGCGCCCCGATTTCCCCAGCCGTCGAACTTCAGCGGCAGAGAGCTGGTGGACTTGACGATTGCCAACAGAGTCCGAAGCAAGTATAATTGTCAGTATAGGTATTCAATCGGATTCGAGGCGCCAACATGGCTCAACTGACGATCTATCTCGATGATGCCGCCGAGCGGCGCGTAAAGGCGGCGGCCCGGAAATCTGGAGTCTCGGTCAGCCGATGGATCGCCGAACTGGTACAGAGTCGGACGCGCCTCGATTGGCCGCCCGAAGCCCGGGAGTTGGCGGGAGCGTGGCCGGATTTTTCTGATCTCCGGGAACTTCGAGCGCTGACCGGCAAGGATCAATCTCGGGTGCGGCTATAAACGGGAATTAGCTCGCCGGCGGATTGCCCCGGTCCCTTCGCAGCAGTTTTCTCGCCTCTTATGTTTCTTCTCGACACGAACACGCTCATCTACTTCTTTAAGGGACAAGGCAAAGTGGCGGAACGCCTTTTTGCTGTGCCGCCTGGAGATGTAGCGATCTCGTCAGTTTCGCTGTATGAGATCGAGGTCGGCATTGCCAAATCCGAGCAGCCAGCCAAGCGGCGTAGGCAGTTCAATACGTTTCTCGCGGTCGTGTCGGTGCTTCCGTTCGACCGCTCAGCGGCCCGCGCCGCGGCGACGGTGCGCGTGGATTTGGAAAGGCGGGGGCTCCCCATCGGCCCGCTGGACAACCTCATCGCTGGCGTCGCTCTCGCCCACCGGGCCACGCTGGTGACCCGCAATACCCGAGAATTCTCCCGGCTGCCTAATCTTGCCATCATGGACTGGTACGACTGAGCAAGAGTGCCATCGCGCCACTATTGAGATTGGCATGGCACCAATCCGCCGCGGTGGACATTTTGGGTCGGCGGCTGTGAAGAAAACATAACAGGCCATGGATAGGACGCGGCAATAGAGATGTTGCCCGTGTTCGTGGGGCGCCCCGATGCATCGGGGTGCCACCGTTAAGAAGCCAGACCCGGCAACGGGTAGGACGCAGCTACAATTGTCGGCCGCCAATAATCGTCGACTTGATCTCCAGTAAACGACAAAAAGCCTCGGAATTAAGCGAACAGGTCCGCGCGGCAAGGTCACCCTGCCGATAAATAATATGAACATAACGCCGATGAACCGATGATCCAATTCCGTTGGTCCCGTTGGGTCCGCCCTTGCAAATTGTTTGGCGAGAGAATATTCTGCGGCCCATTTCCAATTTGGAGGGTGCCATGGGTAACCCCAAGGTGATGGTGGCAGTATGTAGCGAGGCTTCGGTCGAGAGCTTGGTGAGCTTGGCGTGCCAGTTATCCCGAGGTATGGATGCTGACCTTACGGCTTTGCACGTGGTGGAAGTGCCACTTGCTACTCCGCTCGATGCGCAGGAGGAATCCATCGATCACGCGGGCAAAAATCTGCTGGTCCATGCCCAGGGCGTGGCCGAGAAATTTTCCCAGCCCCTTTCCACGGAGCTCCTGCGCGCTCGGGAGGTGGGTGAGGCCATCGTGGGCGTGGCCAAGGAACATGGTGTGGACTTGTTGGTGATGGGACACCACAAACCCCATACCCACACGCTGAGCGAAGCGCTGCTGGGAGGGACGGTTCGATACGTGGCCCACCACGCGCCCTGCCGCGTGATCGTACAAATTCCCGCGCCCTAGCGCCGGTAACTCAGGGCGAGAGGTGATCAGCGCTACGGCAAACAGGGCTCCTTCCGGTTACGAGTTGCCCGGCAACCGGCGCGCAATCCGATTCTGCTGCACGATTTCATTTTGCAAGGAAACTGTCCGCGCATGAGTGAATCCCGCGACCCCACACCCCCATCCAAAGTCCGCGAAGGCCCCAAGACCCGCTCCATTCTCGCCGGGTTAATCCTGGGAGCCGTGGGCGGAGTGGTGGCAAATCTGGCGTGGGGGAGAACGGCAGCCCTCGCCAACATCATCCATTACGGCACCGAGCCCGCCGGACAGATGTGGTTGCGCGCTCTGATCATGGTGGTGATCCCCCTGGTCTTTTCGCGTTTGAGCTTGGGGGTAGCGGGATTGGGCGATCTGCACAAGCTGGGCCGCGTGGGGCTTAAGACCCTACTCTTCTTTTTGATGGTCACCACCCTCGCCGCCGTACTGGGGCTGAGCCTGGTGAATCTGGTGCGGCCCGGCGTAGGACTATCGCTGGAAGCCCGCCAACGCTTGCTGGCGACTTATCACCAGGAGCCCAATGCGGCTGTGCCCCGCGGCCAATTTGGAATCCAGACGCTGGTCAATGTGGTGCCACGTAATCCTCTGGGAGCTGCTGCCCAGGGCGATATGCTGGGCGTGATTTTCTTCTCCCTAGTTTTCGGCGTAGCGCTGGCGCTGCTGCCATCCGACCGTACGAAGATCCTGGTGGAAGCGCTGCGCGGGCTGGGCGACGTCATGATTGTCATCATCGATTTGGTGATGAAACTCGCGCCTTACGGGGTCTTCGCTTTGCTCTTCACCGTAGCGGCAAGATTCGGCCTGGATCTGTTGGAGCGTCTCGGCTGGTACATCCTCACGGTAGTCGCGGGGTTGGTCATTTTCGAATTCGGTGTTTATCCCGTGCTGATCAAGGTGTTCACCGGCTGGTCGCCGGGGAATTTCTTCCGCCGGGCCTGGAAGGCGATCTTAACGGCCTTCTCCACCAGTTCCTCGAATGCCACGCTCCCCACCACCTTGGAAGTATGTGAGGATTCGCTGGGATTGCCGCGAGAAATCTGCGGTTTCGTCGTGCCCTTGGGAGCGACCATGTGCATGAACGGCACGGCGCTATTCGAAGGCGTCACCGTCCTCTTCATTGCCCAGGTGTTTGGAATCAATCTCACTCTCTCCGCGCAGATCGTGGTGATGGTGACCGCCATTCTGATGTCCATGGGAGCCGCGGGTGTCCCCAGCGGGGCGATTCAGGTCCTGATCCTGGTGTCGGAAGCCGTGGGGGTGCCGGGGGAGGGAATCGGCATGGTGGTGGGCGTCGATCGCATCCTCGACATGTGCCGCACGGTAGTAAACGTCACGGGAGACATGGTGACCGCCGCTTTCGTAGCGCGCTCGGAAGGTAAGGCGGCGCCGCCCGCGTAGAGCACCACTCGTCGCACTGCGGCGCTGGTGTAAATCAACAAGCGGGAGCCGCAGAGCGACGGATCTTCGTGGGTCCGGACTTTCACTTTGCTTTGGAATATAAGCCTACCAGGGGGCGGCGTAGGCGGCTGCGGTCCTCGTAGGCAATCTCGACCAGCTCGAATGTCAATTCCTGTGGCCGGGCTTCCCGCACCAGGACCCGGGCCTGGATCTTATGGAGTCCCGATTGGATCTCCAAGGGGACCGTGCTGCCGGGCTTGATGTGGCACTGGCTGCGCGCCACGCCGCCGCCCAGGCTGAGTTGTTGGATGGTTACTTTGTGAATGCCTTGGCTGGGGCGGATCAATCCATTCAGCGGACTGGGGAGGTTCACACGTTCATAGCGCCGCTGGCGAAGCCAAGGGGTGTTGGGGTCGGGGTCGAGAGCGGTCAGATTCAACTCCGCCGCGCTCAGCCCACACTGCGGCAGAAAGCCTTGGGCCCACTCCGGATCGATTTTCTTAAGGGCTTGCACGGCCGTGATGCGCACTTCGCGGGGATGCTTCCAGCGCCAGTATTGCTTGCCCTCGGCCAGAGGGCGAAGTAAGGCTTCCGCCTGAGATTCGCGGAGGCGGCCCAGAGCTTCAATGGCTTTAATTTGCAAGTAGGGCTCGGCCGGGTCGGAAGTCTCCTTTTCCACGATGCGCAACAGCCGGGGAGTGATTGCGAGGTCGCCCGACATCCCCAATTCGTCCACCACCTCCGGCAAGACAACGCTGTCAAGGAGGTCATAGATCTTATCCAGCAGCTTGCCCCGCACCGGCGCCAAACCATTGGCGAGTTGCCGGACCACCAAATCGTGTGCCATCGGGTCCCAATCCCCGAGGCGGGTGGCAAGCAGCACTTCCAAATGCTGGGGCTGAAGCTGGCTGAGCAGCGCCACTGTGGAAGCGGCTTCTGGCGCCGGGCGAGTCTGCAAAGTTTTGCTGAGATGCGCGACCCCCTCGGGACCTACCGCCTCCACCATTTCCAGGAGTCTTTGCCACTCATCCCGGCGGGCGCAACGGGGGGTACGGGTCGCGACCTGGTCGACCGTAGCGTGGGGCATCCGCCGCAGCACTTCCACCAGGCCTTCGGGAAGGCGCGGGGCATGCATGGCTTCCTCGATGAATTCCGGCAGAGGATTTCCGACTTTGACGCGGGGCCAGAGGAGCCGCGCCAGTCCGGGCTGGCGCTTCTCCAGAATCTCCATGGTCTGAAGCGCTTCAAGGACAGCGGGATACTGCCGGCGAGCCGCCGCTTCGTGGCTGAAGCGCACGAAGGAAGCCCCCAGCAGCGTTTGCAAGTCAGCGTTTCCTTCCCGGGTCAACGCTTCGCCCATGTGATGCAGGCTGGATTTGAGCAACGCGGGGTTGGCGCGGGAAAAGAGGTCCGCCATTTCCGTCAATCCCGCCGAGGCTTTCCGCCGGGCATCCGGATTGGAGGTGGACACGCACTGAGCGTAGTTATCCAAAATGGCGCGCGCGGAGTCCACATCGCCGCGCCCGAGCAACTCTTCTACGAATTGACGAATGTTGCGTGGCGGGACGGCCCAGGCCTCCGGGGAAAGCAGCATCTTGCGTTTGTGGCGGTCGGGCACTTGGGCCCAGAATTGCCGGTCCAAGATATCGGCATGAGATTCCACATCCATGCCAGCCTGCCCCATCTTTTCTTCATGCACTTTCAGGATTTGCCGGAGCGAGCCGATTTCGCGCTTGAGCCGGTCAAGGAGCTCGACGACGGCGTTAGTTTTTACGTCGCCGCGTTCGTATCGATCTAAGGCAAAGCGCACCGCCACCCGTTCCGCGAGTTGTAGCAGCAGCGGGTCGTCGGGTCTGGGGGGTTCGTTCTGCGCGTTCAGACTCATCAGCGCTTGCGCCAGTGCCGCCTGTCCGGGCGCGGGCAATTTATGGAGGTCCTTTTCGACGGCGTTGATTTGCTCGGGTGAATCCGGTTGCTGCCCTGTCTTGCCAAGCTGCGATAGCCATTGCAAAACCTTGAAGACGTCGTCCTCTTGCGTGGGCTGTCCCCCGACCCCCGGCGCGCCCGGACCGGAGGCGCTGCCGGCGCTGTCGGCGAGGCCGGCGCCGGGGGTACCGGATTGGCTCCGGGCGCCTTCTGCTGCCGCAATGAGTTGCAGCAGCCGCTGAGGGTCCTGGAGGTAGGCTTGCAACTTCTGCGCCTCAGCTCCCAGAGAGTGGGCGGCGAGCTGCGCTGCCATGCCCGCCTCACCCAAGGAGGAATCCTGAGCGACAAACCGCACTTCATTCACCCGGATCGTCCCTTTGTCTCCTCCCAGGACGGCCCTTAATTCCGTCGCCAATGGCCCGGCCTTGGGCGAGCGCGAGGAAAAGGCGCGCACAAAACGGAAGAAATCGTCCACGGTGACCTTATGCGAAAAGTTGATGCTGGCGAGGCCGGCGGAAGTCAGCAACTGGGCAAAGCTGCGGTCTGTGGGCCGCTTCTCCAGAGGGACGCCATCCAGCAGAATCTGGGCGCCGGATACTCCCAAAAGCAGGCCCGCTTCCCCGGAATGTTTCAAGGCCGTGCGGAGATCCTCCCAGGCCGTCGCCAATAGGGCGCTAGTCCGCTCGTGCTCCGCTCCGTAAAGGCGCACGGTTTTCAGGAGGATGTTGAGACTGCGGGCGAAACTTCGAGCCGCAACGAGATTGGATGCGTCTTCCATGTCCCCTTCGCCAATTGCCGCTCCGCCGCACGTCGTCTGAGCCCCGGCATGACTCAGCAGTCCTTAAGTACCATGACCGGCGGTGTATTCCTAGAGTACTATGGTACTAACGTTCGAAGCTCGGCGGCACCCATGGCTAGCACGCGGGCGACAATGGGAGTATATCGCCAGGTTCCTCGCCCATCAACGGCCGCGTGCGCGCCGGGGCCTTGTGGGAACACGAATAATTAGTTTGCTCGAGAGAGGAGGATAACCATGTTTGGTCAATGGTTCTCCCATGCGGTGGTTACGGTCTGTCTATTTCTTTTCTGTCCTAATATCTTTGCAGCCGGGCGCCCGCAGCAGGAAAATCCGTTTTGCAGTGATGTGGGGTGTACGGAGACGCGGGCCTTGCTGAAGCAAACGTGTGACTACATTGTGGCAAATAAGGCCACCGTGCCCACGATTTATGTGGGCGGTTATTACATGCGGACTTTGGTGGATGGGTACGAAATTCTGGGTGACCACCGCTATCTGGACTCGGCCCTTGCCTACGGCGACTACCTGCTGGGCAAGCAAATGTCCAATGGCTTCTGGCCCACAGGGTATGGGGCGGTATTCCTCGCGGATACGGGGAGCGCGCTGGGACTCTTCATCGCGCTTTACAAGCATGCGGGCCCGGAGCGGCAAAAGAAATACCTCGATGCCATTCTCCGCTATGCCGATTCGATAGAGAAAAACGGCATGATTCATCCTAATGGCGCTTTCGGGACCGGTTGGGAGCATGTCGAGGGCGACACGATGACAAAGCCTATCCCCGACCAGTACACGCTGTCTTCCGCCCTGACCGGTGGCGAGATTTTCACCTGGATTTATCACGTGACCGGTAAGAACGAGTATCGTGAAATCGCCTACCGCGCGCTGAAGTGGGTTCTCAGCACCATGCGCGAGGATGGCAACATTCCTTACATTCTCGCTTGGGAGAAAGCCGACTGGGACAAGCGCGGCGATCCAAAGAATGATTACGAACTTTGGGAGCACATGACCTATGGGACGGCGGGATACGTGGGCGAGGGCATTCTGGCATTTGACCTGCACTGTGGCCAACCGCATTGGCGCGCGTGGATTGAAAAAGCTGTGCAGCCGAACATCGAGTTCCTGCTGAAGACTCAACTCCCGGATGGCACTTGGTCAAAATTGCCGCAGACCAGTTGGGATCGGACGCGTTCCCCGGGCATTATCGACTATCTTATTTGGTATTACGGGCATGTCAAACCTGACCCGCGCATTGCTCAGGCGGTGCAGAAATTTGACGCCTTCGTCCTGGACCCTGAAAAAGCCAAATCGTTTGGGTTGCTGAATCGCGGGGTGGAAGGAGGGGTGAAGGCCAACTCCTTCAATACCGCCACCAGCCTCACGGGCCGCGCCCTCGCCGATATCCTTTCGCCTGACGTTGACTCGAAATGGTGAGGTTTGTCACGTAGGGGCGGCCCTCGTCGCCACTCTTGGGCAACCACGAGAGTTGCCCGTCCGACGGGGAAAAGGTGCCCCGGTCACATGGGATTACGAACCGAAGAAAAGAAGCAGCTTTACGCCCAGTATCGAAGTCTCCTGCTGGACGGCATCGCGCCGTTCTGGCTCGAGCGGGGCATCGATCGCGAGTACGGAGGGGTGCTCTCCTGCATGAGCGACGATGGCCAGGTCCTGAGCGGCGACAAGTTCATTTGGTCGCAGGCCCGATCGGTTTGGACGTTCTCGGCGCTCTACGACCGCATTGAGCCGCGGAGGGAATTTCTTGAAGCTGCGGAGAACTCCGTCCGATTCCTCCTGGCGCATGGCCGCGACGATCGCGGGCGCTGGGTTTATCACACGGACCGCGAAGGCCGCGTGCTGGAAGGTGCTACCAGCATCTATGCCGATTGTTTTGCCATCTATGGGCTCAGCGAATACTACCGCGCAACGCGGGACGAGCGGGCCATCTCGGTGGCGCGCCAGACGTTTGAACGGGTGGTCCGTCGCATCGAAGAACCGGATTTCAATGAAACGATGCCATATCCCATGCCCCCGGAATGGAAGAATCACGGCGTACCGATGATCATGACCGAAGTTGCTCATGAGCTGGGACAAACCCTGGGAGACGACAAGCTGGAAGGCCTGGCCGGCCAATACGTGGACAGAATCATGAAGCATTTTGTGAGGCCGGAGCGGAAAGTTCTGTTGGAATTCCTGACCCGCGATTACCAGGAGCTTCCACCCCCCGCCGGGACATTCGTTATGCCGGGGCATGCCATCGAGTCGATGTGGTTTGTGCTGCACGTGGCCCGGCATCGCGGTGACCAGGGTTTGATTGAACGCGCGGTGGAGGTCATCCGCTGGCATCTTGAATTCGCTTGGGACGAAGAGTATGGTGGCCTGTTTTTGTCACGCGATATCGAGGGGGGGGAGCCCTTTCTCCCGCATTCGCAAAAAAAGCTTTGGTGGCCGCATGTGGAGGCCCTGTACGCGACCCTCCTGGCATATGAATTGACGGGCCAGGATTGGTGCCTGGCATGGTACAAGAAAGTGGCGGACTGGGCGTGGTCGCATTTCCCCATGCCGAACTGTGGCGAGTGGTATCAACGTCTCACCCGCGAGGGCAAGCCTTGCTCGGAAGTGATTGCTCTGCCGGTTAAAGATCCCTTCCATTTGCCGCGTGGGGCCATCCTGATCGTGCAGTTGATGAGTGAGAAGGCGTGATCAAAATTCCCAAGCTGCCGTGGCTGATTGCTGGGATGCTGTTTTTTTCCACTCTCATCAATTACACCGCGCGCCTGACGCTTTCCGTTGTCGTGGGAAATGTCCTCCGCGAGTTCTCGATGACGGAACGGGATTACGCGCAGATTGTGAGTCTTTTCCTGGTCGCCTATGCGGTGATGTACGCGGGTTCGGGATACATAGTGGATCGCCTGGGAACCCGCCGGGGGTTTGCGTTGTTTGTGTCGGCGTGGTCCGCCGCCCAGGTGCTGACCGGATTTGTGCTGGGAAAGTGGTCGCTGGCGGCGACCCAATTCGGCCTGGGGCTTGCCGAGCCCGGCAACTTTCCGGCGGGAGTCAAGACCGCCCATGAGTGGTTCCCTCCCCACCAGCGCGCGGCGGCGGTTGGTATATTCAACGCCGGGTCGTCAATGGGCGCGGCTCTAGGCGCACCGGTGGCAGCCTTCCTAACGGTCCGTTTCGGCTGGAGGTCGGCGTTTTTCTTTACCGGCGGTCTAGGCTTTGTCTGGTTGGTCTTGTGGATGATCCTTTGCCCAGCTCCGGGTTCCCCCCGCTGGTTTGCTGCACGCAAGGACAGCGGCCTGGAAGACTCTCTGGTTGAGTCTTCGGCGGCGGATGCCGTCAAGAACAAGCGTGACACGCTCCGCCTTCTCCGGTCGCGCCCGTGCTACACATTGATCCTGGCCCGCTTTTTGACCGACCCCGTCATCTATTTCATTCTCTTTTGGCTTCCGCGGTATTTGGAAAAGGGAAGGGGGTTCGATATCAGCATGGTGGGCAAGTACGCCTGGGTACCGTTTTTTTTCGGCGGCAGCGGATACCTCTTCGGTGGGTGGCTTTCCGGTTGCCTGATGCGCGCGGGTTGGAGCTTGGCACGGGCGCGCAAGACGGCCATGCTGGTGGGGGCATGCTTCCTGCCGTCGGCGATTCTTGCCCCTCGCGTGCCCACTGCCAGTCTGGCTATTATCGCGGTATCCTTTGTGCTGTTCGGCCATGCAATTTGGGTCGCTAATCTCCTGACCTTGCCGGCGGATTTATTCAGCCCAAACGAGGTGGGCACAGGGTCAGGATTTTCCGGCATGGGTGGAGCCATTGGCGGGATCCTCGCAACGCTTTGCACCGGTTACGTGGTGACGCGTTTCTCCTATCAGCCGGTTTTTCTCCTGGCCGGCCTGCTGCACCCGCTGGCGATGGCGCTGGTTTTCTGGCTCCTCCCCGATCGGGATTTTCCCCAGTCGCCGGCCACGGAGATTGCTCCGGCTTAGAGCCAATTCGGCTCACAGAAAGTAGGTGGCATTATGCAAAAATTTCTATTCCGCAGTTTCCAAGTCGATAAGGCCGATGTCTATGTTCACCCATCCAAGCAGGATACGAGTGAGGCTGCGGCCTGTGAAGCCTCCAACATTTTGCGGATCGCGCTTTTCAAGCGTGGATCCGCGCGCATCATCGTCGGAACGGGTAATTCGCAGGAGGACATGGTTCGCGCGCTGGTTCAGGCTCCCGACCTCGACTGGAGCCGGATGGAAGTTTTCCATATGGACGAGTATGTGGGGACGTCCGCAGAGCATCCCGCCAGCTTCCGGCGTTGGCTTAAGACCCGTCTGGTAGATATCGCGCACCCGGGAAAGGCCCACTATTTGCAAGGGGACGCCGCGGAATTGCCCCAGGAGTGCGCTCGTTACGCCTCACTGCTGCACGCGGCCCCGATCGACATTTGCTTTATTGGCTTCGGGGAAAATGGGCACATCGCTTTCAACGACCCCGGGGTGGCCGATTTCCATGACCCCTTGGCGGTCAAACGCGTGACGTTGGATGAACGCAGCCGCCAGCAACAGGTGGGCGAAGGGCACTTTCCCGCCATCGATGCCGTGCCCAAGGAAGCGCTAACCCTTACCTGCCCCGAACTGCTTAGAGCCGAGCACTTGATCTGCACGGTTCCCGAGCGACGGAAGGCCGAGGCCGTCAAGAATGCCTTCACGGGCCCCATCACGGAGGCGTGCCCCAGCTCGTTGGTGCGCACACATACCGGCGCGGCCATTTACTTGGATACAAATTCCGCATCCCTTCTCCCCCCGGATTGGCGGGGCTGAACCGACCGCGCGAAAACCCGTTTAAGGAATTGCTGCCGCGTTGAATCGCGAGGACCGCCGCGCGAGCTTGCTTCCTGCCCCGCGCCTGCGGGGACGGGTCACTTGGCATAGAGTCCCTCCTCGAGATCCAGGCTCGGCTTGCCGTTGAAGCTGCCCAGCGTTAGTCCCTCGCCGGAAGCGATGTACTCCTTCATCCGGGCTGACATCTGCCGCGCCACTTCGGGGTATTTATCTGCGACGTCGGTTAACTCTTTAGGGTCGTCTTGAAGGTTATAGAGCTGCGGTTGATAAGGGGCGGAGGGAGCGTCAGGAAATCTGTGAAACTTGATCTCGGGCGCTTCCGGCTTCCATACTTCGCTATAGCTCCATTCCGCATTCCGTATCGCTCCCACCCAGCCGTAAGTTTGCACCACATACTCGTGAGTTGAAGCACTTCCCCCCGTCACGAGCGGCCAGAAATCTCTGCCGGTCACCCGCGATGGCGGTGTCAGCCCTAAATGGCCGAGCACCGTGGGCATGACATCGGGAAATTGAACAAACCCTTGCACCTTCTTCCCCGCATGGGGATTGCCGGGCACATGAACGAGCATGGGAACGTGCGTCACTTGGCCGCGCAACTTATCCGGCCCTTTCAGGAATTGACCGTGTTCGCCCAACATAGCGCCGTGATCTGCAATAAAGACCACGACGGAGTTTTCCAGCAAGCCAAATTGCTCGATCGTTTCCAGCAGGGATCCTATCCAATGATCCACACAACTTACGTCTCCCGCATAGTTGGCGCGCATGCGATTCTTGATATCGTCCGATAGCGGGATCGTGTCATAGGAGGGCTCAATGAAACTCGGTCCGTGCGCTTGGGGCATGTACTTTTCCAGAAACCGCCGGGGCGGGTCCCAGGGCTCGTGAGGGTCGAAAAACTCCACCTGAAGATAAAAGGGTTTTTCCGCATAGTTCTCATTCAGCCAGCGGATGGCCGCTTGCGCCGTAATCTGGCTGACCGATTCTCCTTGCTGCTGCCAAAGATTCCGGTTGGCTTTGTATTGGCTCAAATTATCGCGAATGCCGGGGTATTTGGCCAAATATTCTTCGGATACGAGGTCGCTTACATCCAGCGGATGGTGAGGAGAGGTGCCGTAAAGGTCAAACTCCAGGCCGCGAATCCATTGCCAGGCGTGAAAGCCCCGCTGAAAGTTCCTGCCGGGCTTGAATTGGTGATAGAGGCTGCTGATGAGGGCGTTGATGTAGCCAGCTTCCAGGAGCGTCTCACTGAGCGTGACGTCTTCGTGGTAGAGGGGGTGCCAGCCCGGCAACTGCACAAGCTCGTGCTGAGGGAAATAGTAAGCAGGGATGCCCCGCCGTCCCGTGTACAGAGTGCGGCGGATCGGGATGGTGGGCATTACCTCCGCGTACGCGTCGGAAAAGATCGTCGCTCGCTGCGCAAACCGGTCCAGGTTCGGGGTTTCCAGATGCTCCAGCCATTTCGGGCCGTAACACGCCAGGTTGTCGGCGCGGAAGGTGTCCGCGACAATCACAATCAGGTTCAGTCCATTCCCGGTTTGCCGAGGCGGCCTCTGCCATTCTGATCCGCAGGTACCGACCTCCGCTCCGTGGGTTTGTGCCGCAGCCGGAATTCCCACTACTCCCGCTGTCGCACCTCCAGCCACTGCACTTTTCAGAAAACCTCTCCGTGAAATCTCCGCACCGCTCATGGCATCCTCCTGTTGATTAGCCCCGCCGTTCTTAATGTAACACCTTAGTCAGGCCCGCTGCACTTTGTAGATGTCACGGCGATATTGGATTGCAGTTGCGGAAAGGCCGCACCGCCCCTTATCGCTGCCTCTGCCTTCACGGACCCCGGGGATTTTGAGGGCAGCACATTTTGACTACACCACCCCCTGCAATTCCTTTGCATCAATATATAATTGAGACTCAAAATCTTTCGATGGATCCTGGAGAGATGAAAAAACCATTCGGACGCTTGTTCCTGACTCCCCAAACCCTCTTTTTTTTTGCCCTTTTCGTTTTTGTGACTGACGCTGCTCGGATTTTTGGCGCGACCCTTCCTCCTTGCGCGGGGACCATGAACGTCTGCCGCTTTCGATTGCTGGTTCAATCGGCGAAGGGCGGCACGCCGCTGCCGCTACAAGACATCAACATCCTTGAATCCGGTGAAAAGGTGAAGTACGAACCCTTGCATGTCCCGCCCGCCATCCGCGACAAGGCCAAGATTGCGTTGATACTGGTGGCAGTCCCCAAAGCGAAGCCGAAGGATGAAACGAAGGGGAAAAAGGATGAAGCGAAGGAGAAATCCGCAGAGGGCGACGAGGGCAACGAAAACGAGGCGTCCGCGAAAGAAGAGATGAAAGAGGCGAAGCAGGATATCCACGTGCTCGAGGCTCTCCCGGCGAAAGATCCACAAGAGTGGAGTGTTCCGGCGCGTGCCGCGGTGGCGGGAGTGGTCTTCGGCCCGCATGGACTGGATATGAAGAAGGTCAACTCTATGGTGATTAAGAACCCTGACCTGATTCCGGAGCTGACCGAGTACGCGGAACAAACGGCCAAGGTGGGAGCTTTGGTGGAGGCCCTGGCGGAATACCAGCAGCAGCCGGACCCTAACCGCAACGTAAACGCGGCGCTCGCAGGATTTGGGAATGATTACAATGTGGCGATCCCTAAGATTGACACGGCTACGTCTCCGAACCAGCAGGCTGCCGTATTGTTGCAGGCCACGATGCCCTCCTTGCAGACGTTCGATCCAATTACCTCCACCTCAGCGGGAGTGGCGGCGCAATCGGCGGGTTTGGCGGGAGCCGTGGCGACCATGTTTTTTGGTTCGCCGGTGGGACTGGTGGCAGGGGGCGCGGCGCTTTTCTTGAACATGCGCGCGCTGGTTTTCCCGGACACTGACTTCCGCTCCGCCTTCACCCAACCCTTTGAGACCAGCGGCCTGGCGCTCTGCGCCAAGAACGAGGCGCCGAAGCCGCGCACGCGGGAAGCTTATTTGTGGATGATGGAGGTTCCCAACGCCGAGGCGCCCACCGTGGCCCTGGCAGAGACGGCGCACGTGCCCATCGGCGGCAAGTCCACCCTGAAAGTTCCCTTTCCCAAGCCGGAAGAATGCAAGCTTCTGACGCGCGCGCACGGCTGGGAGTTGGTCTCGGCAAAGGACCACGCTGACGTTCCCGTCAAGGTGCAAACGGGAACCCCGGACGATTCCCTGGATATCGATCTGACGAAAACCAAGTTGCCGCCGGGGGAATATCACTTGGCTGCCCTGTGGGATTGGGAGCCACTGCAAGTGAAGGGCGATGTCGATCTGCGGCCGTTGGGCGATTTCAGCAAGGCGAAGGTGGCGCAAGAATCCGCGGACCACTTGGTGGAGGGCACGGGTACCATAAAAGTACAACTGACGGGCACGGATTTCGAGTTTGTCGAGAAAGTGGCTATGGCGAAAGCGGGAGGCAAGAAGGCAACACCCAAGGACATCACCTTTGATTTGCCGAAGGGCAAGGCCCAGGGCGATCAAGAGAGTATGGAAGCGGATATCGATACGTCGGCGTGGGGCGCGGGCAGCTACCGCTTGATTTTGACGCAAGCGAACGGGCCTTCTCACGACGTTGCTTTGGTGATTCACCCTCCCAATCCCACGCTCGGCGATTTGCCCCTGCGCGCCAACGTGGGCGAATCCCAGCAAACCGTGCTCCTGCGGGGGACGCGACTGGAACGTATCACGCGCTTCTCCACTCCCGATGCGGCGTGGGAGTTGGCCCCTGCGAAGCCCGACGCGCACGATTTAGTGGAGCGCAAAGGGACGGTCAAGCTCCAAGCCGCAGCGCATGCGGGAGAGATGTTGGCCGCCAGCGTTTACGTCCAGGACATCCAAGCCCCGCTCAATTTCCCCGCGGGGCTGGCGGTGGCGGGGCCACGCCCCAAGATCGCCGGCGTTAGGCTGTCGCTTGCGCAGCAGCCGGACGTTCATCTGGACAACGGGGAAATACCCGCAGGGGCGGCAACAAGTTTCTCGCTGCTGACCCAGAACCTTGATGCGCATCCCACGCTGAGTCTAACTTGCGCCAATGAGGGCTTCGTCAAAGCGCCACTGGTCCTGCACCCGGGAGACAGAACCCCCACCGCGCAGCTCGACTTCGCCGGAGATAGCGGACTGTTCCTTTCCTTTGATCCCGGCGTGGTCGGCCAGTCCGGCTGCCAATTGGCCGCAACGATCACCTCGGATAGCACGGGCAGCTCGGACCCCACTACTCTGGGCCGCGTTATCCGTTTGCCACGCATCGAAAAGTTTGCGCTGACCGAAGAACAACTTGGCCCCACCCTTTATGCGGGGACCCTTACGGGCATCGATCTGCAAATCATCGAGAAAACGGGTTGGGACGCCAAAACGGGCTATCCCGTGCAAGGGATTCCCACAACTATCCCGGGCAGCAATCCCCCGGAACAAACCTTAAAAGTGGAACTTCCCTGGCCACCCCCTTCGCCCCACGCGCCGATCTACGTTTGGCTGCGTGGCGAAACCACCGGGCGGCTTACCGACGTGAAGTATTGACCCCCTCCCCGCCGCTCGTCGCCTGCTGGAAGCGGCGCTACATTTGAAATTAGGACAGCACCTTGAGTGTTACATCCTGGCCACTTTGGATGAAATAAGGACATATAGTGGTAGAAATAAGGGAAACGTTTTGAAAGCAGCGTGATATGCCGACTCATGCGGAACAGATCGCAAAAACGCTCGTCGACTGTGGTGTGAAATCGGCATTTGGACTGCCCGGCGGCGAAATCTCTGCCTTCTTGGATGCCTGCCGGCGTGCCGGCATCCGATTATTGCTGACAGGCCACGAAAGCAGTGCAGCATGGATGGCACAGGTCACGGGGCAGATTACAGGAATTCCCGGGGTATGTTTTGCGACTCTTGGGCCCGGCGCCACGAACCTCGTCACGGGAGTAGCCAATGCGTTCTTGGACCGTAGCCCCTTGCTCGCCATTACCGCCCAAATCCCGAAGTCCCGGCGCGCGACGATGACGCATCAACGCGTGGATATCGAAGCGCTTTATGCCCCCATTACCAAGAGGACGACGGAGGTGGGGACGGGTGACACGTGCAATCTTGTCCGCGAATGCATGTTTCTGGCCTCAGCACCCCGACCCGGTCCGCTGATGCTCGTTTTGCCCAGCGACACTGCCAAAGAGGAGGATGCCGGTTCTTCGGGTTCGCCCGAACCAAAATTCCCTGAAGGTCAAAGGGATGGGAACGATACCCTCTCCATGATCCGGGACAGACTCGCGCTCGCCCAGCGGCCTTTGATCCTGGTTGGATTGGGATCTCCACCGGGGGCTGCGGAGGGAATTCGAAAGCTTGTCGAGACCCTTCAAGCGCCTTTCGTGGTCACACCCAAGGTCAAGGGAATCCTGCCCGAGGATCATCCGCTTTTTCTGGGAGTGGCTTCGGGGATGGCGATCGACCGTGACATTGTAGCGACAGTTCGCTCTGCTGACTTGATCCTGGGCATCGGATTTGATCCCGTGGAAGTTGACAAGACTTGGTTCGTGGACGTCAAAGTGGTCAATCTTGATTCCGTTTCGATGGCAGAAGGAAACTATCGTCCGCTCGAGGCCATTGGAAATCTTCCATCGCTCGTGGCTGACCTCACAGCCTTGATTGATGCCCCCAAGGCATGGCCACAGGAACTTCTCGATGCACGCCGCCAAAGCTTGAGACGCCGGGCGGGAACAACGGGCCCCTGCGTCTCGCCTCTGGCGTTAATCGAAGGATTGCGCTCCGTTTTCCCGCGGAGTGGTATCGTGACGTGTGATGTTGGCTCCCACAAACTATTAATGGGCCAGTTTTGGCGAAGTTACGAGCCGGGTACTTTTTTCATGTCCAACGGCCTCTCGGGGATGGGGTTTGGAGTTCCGGCGGCCATTGCCGCCCAACTTGCCCAACCCGATCGCGCGGTCATGGCAGTCGTCGGCGACGGCGGGATGTTGATGATGCTTCACGAGCTTGCCCTCATTCGCGAGCTCAACCTGCCGGTGATTATCGTCGTTTTCGTGGACAACAGCCTCAGTCTTATTCGAATTAGTCAGCAACGGCGCGGCTATTCACCTTGCGCTGTCGATTTTACTGCTCCAAACTTCGTCGCCATCGCCCATGCCTTTGGCATTGGTGGAGAGAGGGCTAAGACGGTCCCTCATGCTCAGGCCCTGCTGGAAAACGCGTTGTGCCACCCTAGCCCGTTTGTACTGGAAGTCCCCATCGACATCGGCGAGTACTACGATCTGGTGTAAGGAACGATTTGCGCAGCACCCGCCTGACGCTTGTTATCTGACTCCTTTTCTATGCTCCGCGCTTCTCTATGGGGACAACATCGCGCTGTTCGTGTCCGATGTAAATCTGGCGCGGGCGGGCGATTTTCTGTTCGGGATCCATTACCATCTCCTCCCATTGCGCTAGCCAGCCGGACGTGCGCGGAATAGCGAACAGCACCGTGAACATTTCCGGCCGGAAGCCCATGGCCTGGTAGATGATGCCGGAGTAGAAATCGACGTTGGGATAGAGCTTGCGCTTGACGAAGTATTCATCTTGCAGCGCGATACGTTCCAGCTCCAGGGCGATTTCGAGCTTGGGGTTCTTGCCCGTGACCTCGAACACTTGTTCGGCGGCCTGCTTGATGATGCGCGCGCGGGGGTCGTAGTTCTTGTAGACGCGGTGGCCAAATCCCATCAATTTTCCTTTTCCCGCTTTGATGCCTTCAATGTAGGCCGGGACGCGATCCTTCGACCCGATCTCGTCGAGCATCTTCAGCACTTCTTCATTGGCGCCGCCGTGCAGCGGGCCGGAAAGCGCCGCGGCGGCCGCCGCCGTCGCCACATAGGGGTCGGCCTGCGAGCTGCCCACAGAGCGCATGACGTTAGCGCTGCAATTCTGCTCGTGGTCGGCGTGCAAGATAAAGAGGATGTCGAGCGCGCGCGCCAAGACCTTGTTCGCCTGGTATTTAGGTTCAGCCATCCTCCACAGCATGTTCATAAAGTTCTCAGTATAGCTCAGATCATTGTCGGGGTAGACGTAGGGATATCCCAGGCCGTGGCGGTACGTGTAGGCGGCAATGGTGGGGACTTTCCCGATCAGGCGAAAAATCTGGAGCTGGCGCATCTCCGCGTCGTGCACGTTGCGGGACTCGGGATAAATCGTGGCCAGCGCCGCCACCGTGCTGATGAACATGCCCATGGGATGCGCATCGTAACGAAACCCTTCCAGGAAGTGCTTGGTCGATTCGTGCAACATCGTGTGATAAGTGATGTTGTTGACCCAGTCTTTCAATTGCGCTGCGGTAGGCAGCTCACCTCGCAGCAGCAAATAAGCGACCTCGAGATAAGTGCACTTCTCGGCCAATTGCTCGATGGGGTAGCCCCGGTAACGCAGAATGCCTTTGTCCCCGTCGATGAAGGTGATGGCGCTGTGGCATGAGGCCGTGTTCATGAACGCCGGGTCGTAAGTCATCAAGCCGAAGTCTTCCGGACCGGTCTTGATTTTCCGCAAGTCCATCGCGCGGATGGTGCCCTTGTGAAAGGGGATTTCATAAGTCGTGTTCGTACGCTTGTCCACAACGCTCAAACCATCGTTATCCATGCATTTCCTCCCTTTTATGATTGCTTGGCGGCCACTGCCCGAGTTGTCCTCGACTTCGCTTGGGGCCGTGGCGGCTCGGTGGAGATTATATTTGCGTTTGCAGATATTTGCGCTAGAGATTTGTCAATTTTTTTGAGGCACCTCCCAAAAGGGACAATTTATCTCTGCCCGCATCGCCCCTGTACGGGTATGGCTTGCCGTACCCTCTCGGCATAAGTGCGGAACTTTGGGCTGCGGCAGCTTGCTGCCGCTTTCCCCCCGCGAGGCTTGCTCGCGGGATTTCGATCGCGTGCGCAAATCCCAGCCAGCGAGCTGGCTGGGGTAAAAGTGGCAGTCCGCCGCGGCGGACCGCACTCCAAAGTTTTGCGGTGGTCAATGTTTGTGTCCATGCAAGTGTGGATGCGAATGCGTTTCGCCCGAAACATGAACGTGCCGATGGGCGTGAACGAGATTGGTTTGTTCGAGCAGGGAAGTCTCGCGCAGGATTTCCGCGGGCGCTCCTGCGGCGACCACGCGGCCCGTCTGGAAAACAATGCATTCGTCGGCGATGTCCTCCACGATGTCGAGGGCGTGGGTGGTGGTGACCACGGTCTTCGCTCCTCCGCGCAAGCCGATCAGGAAATCAATCATCTGGCTGGCGCTCTTCGGATCGAGGGCTGCCGTGGGTTCGTCGAGCAGCAGCACCTCGGGATCGAGGACCAACACGGAGGCCAGCGTCACGCGCTTCTTCTCTCCCGTCGACAAGTGATGGGGCGAGCGGTCCTTGAGGTGAGTAATCTTCATCACCTCCAGCATTTCTTCCACCGCCGCGCGCACTTTTTCCTTGGGCCACTGAAGCTGCAAAGGTCCGAAGGCGACTTCATCAAAAACCGTAGGGGAAAACAGTTGGACGTCGGGGTTCTGAAACACCAGCCCTACGCGGCGCCGGAACGGATAGGCAAATTCGGGATTCTGCAAGCGTTCCTCGGTGAGCGGCTCGCCATAGAAAGTGATGGCGCCCTTTTCCGGAAAGGCCAGGCCGTCCAGGACCCGCAGCAAGGTGGACTTGCCGGAGCCATTCGCTCCCAGCAGCGCGATGCGCTTTCCGGGCGGAATGGTCAGGCTCAAGTTGTCGAGCGCCGTCACCTGATGGTAACGAAATGTGACCTCGCGAACATCAAAGACCGGAACCGGCATAGGATTTTCGATTTTGAATTTTCCATTTTGGATTTTAGATCCCAGGTTGATCACTGCGCCTGCCCACGCTGTTTCAATCCAAAAGCGCAAATCCAAAATCCAAAATGCAACACGTAATCATCTCCCGCAATAAAACGCCACCGCAGCCAGCGCGGCAAAAACCGCCAGCATCATCCAGTCGAGCGCGGCAGTATGGAAATCATCGAGCATATAGACTTCGCCGCGAAATCCCCGGGCCAGCATGGCGCTGTAAACATCACTGCTGAGCTGCAACGTCTTCGACATCAAAACTCCCACACTGGCGGCGGCCAAGCGGCGGCGTTCGGACCCTTTCAACTCGCCCACCATGCGGCTGCGGCGCGATTCCAGCATTTCGCGAGCGCTTTCGAGCAGGAGGAAAATATAGCGGTAGGCCATCCCCAAAATCACAACGATGACCACCGGAACGCGGAGCACGCGCAGCGCCTTCAAAACGTGGGTCCACGGCGTGGTGAGGATCAGCAGCACGGAAAGCGTCGCTGCGGTTTCAACCCGGGTCACCAAGTAACCCGCACTCAAAAGCCCTTGCGCCGTCAGCGGCCAACCAAGCCCAGGAAGTCGCCAGACCACGCGGCCGGGGATTACAAAAGGCGCGGGCAAAGCGATGATGCCGGTGAAAAGGAGCACCGGGAACCAGACCCGCTCGCCTAAGAGCAGCACGGAGATGCGCGAGGATGCGGCAAGCGAGAGGGCGATGGCGAATACGGCGCCAATCACCCAGAGTTTGTGGGCCGTCGCCGCGGCGATAATCAGGGCGAGGATGCCGATAACTTTGATGCGAGGGTCAAGCCGTTGCAGCAGGCCGTCCGCTTTGGCGAGATCTTCGGCGCGAAGCGCATGCTCCAAGGCGTTCAGGAAACTGGCGAGAGTGCGCTCAAGAAAGTTCATGACGTTTAAAAGCAGTGACAAGTGACAAGTGACGAGTGACGAGCAAACCTCTGCACCGCACCTGCGCGGCTAGGATGCTGACCCCCAATCCACCAGCCCTAACCCCTAACCCCTGTTTTTCCACGCGTGGCCAGCGAGCCGGCAATCAGGGAAACTAAGATGATGGCCCCAGAACCAAACATGGCGGAAAGTGCATAGCCCACTGCCGGACGGCGCACAAACGATGGCGCGTATTGCGGGAAGGGCGCGGTCCACAGCCGGGAGAGGCGCTCCAAGCCTCGCGGCGGCTGGCCGGGTGGGGCCGTGTTCTTTGAAGCCAGGGTCATTTTCTCTCGCGCTTGCAGGTTGGAAAAATCCCGCGCGCTCCATTCGCCCCAAGCGGTGCCCGCTGCCAGAATCCCCAGCGGGGTCAGCACCAGGAGCAGGGCCAGCCCAATCCACAGGGGACGCACCGTCCGCCACATGCTCGGGCTGGCGGCGATCTCCTCCTCAGCGGCCAAATTTCCGGGCGCCGTGACCTTCAGAAGGGCGGGGTTGGTACGCTGGAAGTAAGCCACCACTCCTGCGGACAGTAACAACTCCGCGAGCCCGGCAAAGGTTAAATGACCCATCATCATAGCCGGAATGGCGATGCTGAGAGGGTAGGGAGCGTAAAGCGGCGCGCCGCTCGGGTCCTTGAAGAAGAGAGGCTGAATTCCAAATTCCACCGCGGCACAAAACGCTGAGGCATTGATGGCCGCGTAGCCCGCCAAGGCGGCGGCCGCCACCCTCCGCGATGAGGTTAGAGCCGCGCGCCCCGCCGCAAGGCGGTAAACCGCATACGCCACCAGCGAGCCCACAATTGCCATATTGAAACAGTTGGCGCCCAGCGTGGTAATGCCTCCGTCCCCAAAGAACACGGCCTGAATCGCGAGGGCTATGGAAATGGCCAGGATCGAGGCCCACGGCCCCAGGATAATGGTGGCGATCCCCACGCCCACGGCGTGCCCCGTGGTGCCGCCGGGTAAGGGCAAGTTGAACATCATAATGACAAAGGAAAGCGCTGCCATGACCGAAAGCAAGGGCACCAGGCGCGTCGCGAGCGCCTTCTTCACGCGTTGCAAGGCCGTGTACCAGAACGGCGCGGAGGCTCCATAGAGAACCGCGCAAGTCGAAGGACTGAGATAGCCATCAGGAATGTGCATGTTGGCTTTCTGAAACTTCGCGAGGGCCGGCTGAGGCGCTGCCAGCGCCTTGCACAAATCTCTATTGTAACTTAGTTATGGCGCTTCCCAATTTCGGGAACGAAGAATTGCATGACATTTATTGTCAGCCGGTAAGGGTTAAATCCCTGGTTGTTCGTGAAGAGAATGACGGTCAAGTCGGGATCGAGGACATGCGCATATTCGACCATGCCAGCACCAATGTGATAAACCATGCCATCTTTTAATACGACGAGCACCAGCCCAGGGATATGGCGCACTTTCATCTGCTCACGAACGTAGTCATCGACGGAGTCTGCAAATAGATGATGAGCCGCGAGCGAGCAAAAAAGCATGAATAGAAACACGTGCCGGAAACCGTTACAGTTCATCTTGGCATCCCCTTTTTTGAGTTCCTGATTATATTGACTGATGAGCCGTCCAGACTAACTTCCTTGCCAGTATCCGAATTTGCAGACTACCAGTTTCACTGCCACATGGGCCTGAATCCGAGGGTGAGGGGGGCCTGAATTTTTCTCTTGACATTGTTATAGTACACTAGTACACTGGAACTCTAGATGAAAGACCATCGCCCCAATTCGCCAGCACCGTTTCGATTCATACTCGATCTCCAGAGTGGCGTACCGGTTTACCGGCAGATCATCGATCAGGTGCAGGCTGGCGTGGCCACGGGCGCTCTGGGGCCCGGACACCAACTCCCTACCGTCCGCCAAGTGGCGGTGGATTTGGCCATCAATCCCAACACCGTGCTGCGCGCCTACCGGGAATTGGAGATTCGCGGTGTGCTGGATACACAGCAAGGCACCGGCACGTTCATTTCGCATCGCCAGGCGAGGCCCGACGACGCGGAACGCGCGCGGCAGCTCGAGCAACTGGTCAGCGAGTTTGTAGCCCGCGCCGGAGCCGGAGGCTTCACCCTTCAAGATGTCGCGGAAGTCTTATTTGACCGTTACCCCGCCCTGGGGAAGAGGAGATAAACCATGCGCGAGAAGTTTCAGCAAGTCAGCAGTGTGGGCGCCACAGTCTTTGCGGCGTGTGTGATTGCCGGGGGGATTACCAGCGCAGCTTGGAACCGTCCGCAACCCGCCGTCGCGGGGATTATCGTTGGCCTTTACTTCTTGTTCGCGATCAAGGTGGCCCCGCAATGGGAAAAGGTGGCGCTGCTGCGCTTTGGCCGATACCTCGGCCTACGCGGGCCGGGAATCTTCACCATCATCCCTGTCGTGGACACCCTGAGCCGCTACGTGGATCAGCGTGTGCGCGTGACGAAGGTGACGGCGGAAACTGCGCTGACGCGCGACACGGTGCCGGTGAACGTGGATGCCATCGTCTTCTGGGTAGTGTGGAACGTGGAGAAATCGATCCTGGAGGTGGAGAATTTCATCGACGCCATCACCATGAGCGCCCAAACGGCATTGCGCGAATCGATTGGACGCCATGAACTGGCCCAGATGATCACCGAGCGCGAATCGCTGGGCCACGAGTTGCAGCGCATCCTGGATGAGAAGACTAATCCCTGGGGAATCACCGTGCAGTCGGTGGAAATCCGCGATGTCCACATTCCGCAGGCGCTGGAAGACGCCATGTCGCGGCAAGCCCAGGCCGAGCGCGAGCGCCAGGCTCGCATCATCCTGGGGCAGGCCGAGACGGAGATTGCGGCCAAGTTCGAGCAGGCGGCCAAAGTTTATATCGACAATCCGACGGCTTTGCATCTGCGCGCCATGAACATGCTATACGAGGCGATCAAGGAAAGGGGCTCGATGGTGATTGTGCCCTCCTCCGTGGTCGAAACCATGGGGCTTGGCGGGACCATGGGCATAGCGGCTTTGGGCAAAGGGCAGTAACCAGCATCCGCATTAGGTATGGGGTGGTCGAGTTTGGGGTTAAGGGTGACCCTTTTCGAGGAGGGGCAATTGCGAGTTCTTTCGAGACTGCTCTTGGTGATGATGCTCATAGGGACATCTACATTCGCCGCGGACTCACCCGTCGCGGGAACGTGGCGAGGTAGGATGTACGATCTGCCCGCAGTCGTCCTAACGGTAAGGGACGACGGCCGGAAGTTGAGCGGCACCATCCTCTTCCACTTCCTGCACCGTAACACGGAGCATGACCCGTGGCAGGTGGACACGAAGCACTCGATTCCCTTGCCTCTGATAGACCCAAAGTTCGATGGGAAGACAATCTCATTCCAAGTCAGCCACAAAGGGGCCCATCCCCCTCGGACTCTCAATGACCCGCCTTCATCCTTCCTAATGCGGCTCACCGGAAAGGGCGAGGCGGAGTTGCTGAATCTTAGCGAGAACGGAGGCCCAGGTCTGAAAATGGTCCGCGACGGCAAGTAATGCACACAACCATGGCTATAAAAGGAGGAAGGTATGAGTTGGCTTACAACAAGCACTTGGGGAAGACCCTGGCGCCGGATGTCGAGCGTCATGTTCGTGGTGTTTGTAACCATGCTGTTCGCTGCCCCTAGGGGCACCGCCCAGGCGCTGCGAAAGGGGGTCCACGTAGAATTAGCGGTCACCCGTAATGCGGTAGCGATGCCCGAGGCGGACGAAGAAGGGGCCGTAATCGTAGCGGTTACCCACAGCGGCAGCGTGTACTTTGGAATCGATCCGATCACTCCCGCTGCTTTGGCGGAAAAGCCGGGTCTGTTCGGCCAGAAGCTCTATGTCAAGGCGGACGCTCGTACTCCGTATGCCAACGTAGCGGAGGTTCTAGAGGCTGTGCGAAAAGCAGGCGTCACAGCGCCCAACCTGCTGACCGGCCAACAGGAGACGCCGGAACCGGGGAAACTCGTGACCCCGAAAGGTCTGGAAGTGCGGGTGGGTCCTCCGCTGCCCTCTGGCGCGGAATCAACTGTCGTGCAAATACTCAACTCCGACGAGCGGCAGCCCCTGCTTAAAATCAACAACCAGGATATTCCCTGGGCGAACCTTGAAAGCCGCCTAAGGCAGCTCCTCCAGAAACAAAGTGAGAAAGTGGTTCTCGTGAAAGCCGACGGGGTATTGCCCTACACGCACATCGTTCACGTGATCGACGTGTGCCGCGCGACGGGAGCTAAAGTCTTTCTGGCCACGCCGGCAACGTAGCGTGGACGCCGCATTTGCGCGCAAGGGCTGTCAGGCCACGGATCCCTGGAGCTCCACGGGCACCATCATGTCTGCGCGCATGTTGATGATCATCACCGAGCAGTGCACGCCGTCGAGTTGTGTTTCGTGATGTGAATCGGGCCACAAAGGTCTATACTCTTCGCAAGCGAAGGGAGACCTTCGATTGGATCAACGAACTGACCACGCTGCTTATGCAGGTCTGGGCGGTTCACACTCAATGCCCGGGCGAAACAGTGCGGCGTCTCGCTGCAAGAACTTGGTTGCAGGGAAAGGGAGTAGTCCTCATCACTCCGAACAAGAAAGTGTTTCCCCTTTTCGTCAAACCCCTCGCTCATTATTAGATTGACCCTTCAAACTAAAGGAGGCGGTTATGATGCATCGCTGGCTAACGGTTCTGTTTGCATTCACCACGCTTTTTTTGAGTGCGTCGATGGTTTTTTCTCAGACCAAAGCCGCACCGGGAGGCCAGTATCTGACGGTGCAGGACGTCGAGAAGATCACTGGACTTCAGGGAGTTAAAATCGTCCCCCCAGACGCATCGAAAGGGGCGGGGGGCGACCTTAATTTTGCCAACAAGGATGGGAAGTTGATCCTGATGGTTAATAGAGACCTTCATTCCGACATGTTCTATACACAAACTAAAAACATGCAAGGTACGGTGAAGGCGGAGATCACTGGGGTGGGGGATGCCGCGTTTATCGGACCGGCGGGCAACCTCCAGTACTTTATCAGCTTTAAGAAAGGGAAAGGCTCCGGCTCGGTGGCCACTTTTTTGACTTTTACCGGGACCCTTCTTCCCATGGATCAGGTCAAAAAAGTGGCGCAGCTAATTGTCGCTGGGATGTAGTCACCCCTTGAGGGGACTTGTTCAAGACGCCGAGGTCATCGCGAGGGCCGATTTCATCTTCGAGCAAGGTGTTTCGGTCCTCGTTGATGGCGTGAACCTGGCTGCCGTGGCCGTCAGGTGCCAGCCCCAGCGAGGAGTCCCTCCGCTGTCGTGCTGAGCGGAGCGAAGCATCTGATTTTAGTGTCCTGGGACCCGGCGCTACAGGAGGAGTCATGAGATATCTCGCCGCAATGTTGCTGTTGTGTTTGCCCGCTGCGGGCCAAGAAGTGCGGCCCCTCCCCAACGTGCCCGGAACTTGGCAGTTTAGCGTCCCGCCTGCCAGCGACGCGAAGTGGTCCGGTCACAGCGAGGCCGAGGGCAGGATATTCCTGTCGAAAATCCAAGGTATCGCCTCGCGGCTGCATACCGCGAAGGTATTCAATCCAATCCTGGGCTTTAATGGAGAGTGCTATATCCAGCTTTCCGGTTCCAGCCTATGCGTCCCGAATGAACCCTGCGCCAGCGCCAAGCTTCCCGTCTCCGGCAGTCTGTTGTACGTATTCCTCTATTTTGCCGAGGGCCCCGGCGGCAAGCCGAAGACCGACAGGGAAGCCGTGACCGAGGCCGATTTCCATTTTAACGATCTGCATCAGGTAGGTCGCGGGCAGACATTTGAGAAGCACAACGGGCACGAGATGATGTGGCTGCCCGTGGCAATCGGCCAAGCCGCGGGAGTCACGCTGTACTATGCCGGGCCGCCGGATCCACGAATCCATGACGTCGCCGCCGTCATCTATTTCGCCAAGAAGGATCGCCCTCTCTGGATTCCGGTGACGCGAGAGCAATTCTTGCAGGACATGATCCACGACCGCGAAGGCGAGGTCGCCCGCCAAGCCGAAGAGTCCAACAAGCTGCCCCCGTGCGACCAAGCCTACAAAGATTGGATGGCCCGCGCGGACGAACGGCGCAAGAATACGGAGGAAAGCTACCAGAGATTCAAGAAGACCGATCCGGCCGAAGCCGAACGGTTTCGTGCAGATATGGAGAAGATGGAGGCTGACATGCCGGCCGGGTTGAAGAAGAACCAGACCCTTTGTGAGGCGGACCGGAAGTGGCGTGCCGAACATACTGCTGACCCCGAGCTCGAACGCCTTCGCGCCGAACTGGCCGCAATGACGCCGGCGGAGCGGGCTTCGCAGGCCTGGACCCGAAAAGCCTTCGACTACCCCTCTACCTTCGTCCCTGCGAATACGAAGGACGCGCGACCGGTGGTCAGGTTTAATCCCGACTACTTTGATCTTTCGCGCCCCCACACCGAAATCCAGTTGATCACCGTCTTCCTGGAAAACGTGCCGGAGAACCTCCGCGAGCCACCGCTGACGGACTGGGACTCACTCGGCCTGGTCCGGCTCTGGCAATTTGTGAATCAGGTGGATTGGCAAGGGATCGCAGACATGATTGGCCAGTGACTATCAACTCGCGGCAAGGAACGAGATCCCATGCCCCCGCGGGCGAGCAAGCGTAGCGCACACCTGCCCCCGCAGGGTCCGCGGTTCGTCCCCTATGGACGACGAAAGGCCGCGGCGCACCGTCGGCGCGTGAATCAGTCGAGCAGCGCGGCGACGCTCTGCCAGTCGGTGGTGGTGAGAAACTCGTACATGCGCCAGTCGGGAAGGTCGTCCTGGGTGAGGTTGGCGTGGTCCGCGCCCACCGACGGACCGTACTCGACGCTAACGGAGATGAGCTGCAAGTCCGAGCGCGGGCGCGAGCGGTCAAAGAAATCGGGGTTGGCCGCCACCAGTTCCTCCGCACGCGGCGCGTCGGGCGCCACCAACCCCGACGCGTCGGGTCCTTCTGTCAGTCCGTCATACCATGCGGTCGAGGCGCGCTCGGCGGGCGTCATGCGGGCCAGCTCGGCGCGCTTGGATTAGAGGATGCGGTCCGGCGCCACGGGCTCAGCCGCTTGTTGGGCGATCTTCTTCCGGAACTCCTCGCAGTTGGCTATACCCTGCTTCATCTGGCCCGGGGTGTCAGCCTCTATCTTCTCCATTGTCGCTCGGAACTCCTCGGCAACGGCCGGATCGTTTTTTTTCAGTTTCTGGTACGCTATCTCGTTTGACTGGCGCCGCTCTTCCGCACCGGACATCCAGTCTTTGTAGTCTTGGTCGCACGGGGGCAGCTTCTTGTCCGCTTCGACGCGGCGGGCGCTCTCGCGTTCACGGTCGGCGATCTCGCCTTCGCGTTCGCGGATAAGCACCGACAAAAACTGCTCGCGGGTCACGGGCACCCAGAAGTCGCGGTCCCTTTTGGTAAAGACAAGCAAGTCACCTGCGAGACCTGGGTAAGTGTAGACAAGCACCCCCCCATCGCGCGCCGTCGTAACGCGCGGCTTGTAACGGATCTGACGGCCATCGGGCAGCCGTCGGTATGTCGCCCAGGGCATCCCACCGAGGGTGCTGTTGAGATGATTGACGGCAACCCACACCTGTTGTGGCGTCTCCTTCACCAGGCCCACTATAAGGGGCGCCTGATAGTCGACATGTCCAAACCTGTCTTTCGGTTCCGTAAGGAGGTAGTACCACACCAAGATATAGAAATAAAACCCGGGCGGATGAGTCGCGCACGGTTGGAGCTCGCAGAAATCGGGGTCGTCAGCAGGAAACGGTCTGGCGTAGTACCGGGCAGCCACCCGGGGTTCGATTCCCATCGGCGGGTTGAACACTTTGCACTGTTGAATGGTGGAGATGAGCGCGCCGATTTTGGTCTCGAATCTGCTCTTCTCGGCGGGACTCAACCCGTACTGGTCCTTTCCGGCCGAGTACTCAGGGGGTCTTAACGTCCACTTGCCCACTTTGTCGGGGACATAGCGCGTCTGCGCCGCCAAGCCCCCCACCAGACACCCGGCAATCAGGACGACCTGAGCAATGATTCGAAGGCGTGAAGCCATGATTCCCTCTCATCCGGAATCACCGTTTTGGCCGCCCAGGATCGCCCACAGGCTACACACGCACGGGACGCCTGCGACGAGTTTCTCTCACGGACAGCGGGGCGTCATGAAATCCCTCGGCCGCGACCCACCTCAACCAGCCTCAACGCCTGGCGCCAGGCCTTACTGCTTCACCAGTTCGACGCGGCGGTTCTTGGCGCGGCCTTCCTCGCTGTCATTCGACGCCAGAGGGGCGAGCGGGCCGACGCCGTAGCCCTTGAGACGCGCCGCGCTGATCCCGTAGTTGGCCACCAGAGCCTTCGCCACGGCCGCCGCCCGCGCCCCGGACAATTGCATATTGGCATCAATAGTCCCGACACTGTCGGTGTGGCCCACCACCCAGACGCGCATGGAGGGATTGGCCTTCAGCATCTTCGCCACTTCATCCAACGCCGGCTTGGACTCCGGTTTCACGTCGGATTTGTTGAAGTCGAAAAAAATGCCGGGCACCTCGACGTGGCCCGCCTTCGCCAAACCGCCCTGGAGCGCCGCCGCGTCCACGGTAACTAGGCCCGACTCCATCGGCTTGGGTTCGATGATAAAGAGGGCCACGTAGTGGTTCCCATTCGCAGACTGCTCCAGGCACAGATAGACATCTCCTTCGGGTCTGGCCAACTTCGCGGAAAGGATGTGCTCGCTGTCCCACATCCATCTACGCTTGGGCTGCCCTTCCCACAAGGTGACATCCGAAATTCCACACCCGTCGTTATGTGCACAGGCGAACAAAGTCTCAAAGCCGGCCGTTTTCAAAGCTTCTTCATAGTTGCGATAAACCTCCAGGTCGGAGCGCTCGGGGGGCGTAGCGTAGTTGATGTAGGTGATCTTTCCTTCGAGATGCTGACTCTTCACGAACACACCGTCTTTGACTTTGCCCAGAGGAAGCGTGAACGCGTCGAATCCGGTGGTGCGGTACTCCGTGATAACCGACCCGGGATACCTCGAAATCAGCGGACAGTCCTTGCTGCCCGCAACATCCTTGGTTTGCGCCCGCGCACCGACCGCGGCCGCGGCTACACATAGCACCGCGGCAACGAATAACCTCAGATTTTTGTGATTCATGGAACACCTCCTTGGGGAAATTCGCGACCACGGCGCGAGATCGGGTTTTACTGCTTCACCAGTTCGACGCGGCGGTTCTTAGCGCGGCCGTCCTCGCGGTCGTTCGACGCCACGGGAGCGTAAGGGCCACTTCCATAAGCCCGCAGCCGGCCGGCCGGAACTGCGTACTTGGTGGTGAGGGCGGCGAGCACCGCGTCGGCGCGCCGGCGCGAAAGGTCCATATTCATGTCGAGCGTGCCCTGGTTGTCGGTGTGCCCGACGACATAGAGTTTGAGCACAGAGTCGCCTTGCAGCAGCTTGGCGATTTCTTTCAGCGTCGCGTCGGACTCCGGCTTGACGTCGGCTTTGCCCGTATCAAAGTAGATCCCGTAGACGGAAGCGTGGCCGGTGCGGTTGATGTCGTTGGCCAGCGACGCGGCATCCACCGTGATGAGATCCGATTCCATAGGCTTCATTTCGATGACGTAGAGCTCGGCATTGGCCCGGGAATCCCCGCCCTGGTCGTCAATCAGCAAGCTCACATAAACGTCGCCCTCCGGCCGCGCCAGCTTCGCCGAAATGTATCGAATCCCGTGCTCGGGTCCCCAGTAGTCCTGGTTATCGGGGCTGCTGGCGTACGCATTTGCAATCGAGCTCCCGCAACCTTGCGGGCCGCAAGTAAAGAGCGTCGCGAACCCGCCCTTTCTGAGCGCGCCTTGATAGTTGCGAAAGACCTCCAGCACCGTGCGTCCCTGGGGCGCCAAGTAAACGATGCGGGTGATCTTCCCTTCCAGAGTCTGGCTCTTGCTAAATTTCCCCTCGTCAACGACCGGGCCCAGCGGAAGGGTGAACTCATCGAACTCTTTAGTGAGATAGCGCGTGATAACCGAGCCGGGATATCGGGAAATCAAGGGATGATCCTTGCTTCCCTCCACGTCTTGGTCTTGTCCTGCCGCGAAGGGCGCCGATAGGCCTAGCACTAAACAGGTTACGAATAGTGTGCGAATGAAAGTTGTCATGGACTCCTCCTGGAATGAATGATTGAGCTGAAAGCGGGTAGCCGTCCGAGTTCGCCGCGGCGGGGCCTTTTTGGGCCGTCGCAGCGGCTTTGGGTGCCAGAGTTTGCAGGGGATAGGCTGCGCGCAGAGGGACGCGCAAGAACAAGAAGAGGAAACAGGACTGAAGAAGAGCAGTACTGCGCATAGTTTCCTCCCGCAGAGGGAGATCAGCCGGACTTTCCGATTTAAATGCTACCTATGCGGAGCATTATGGGCCGGCCTCTCTGCCAGGTCAAGGTCTATGCGTGCCTAGCGGGCTTTCCGAACGCTTTCCAGCCACGCTTTGAGTTTGGGCCCCCAGATTTGGCTGGTGCGCGCGAGGGCGCCGTGGCCGTATTCGCTTTCCTCGGCGATTTCGAGGTAGGTGGCGTTCTTCAGGCGTGTGGTAACCTTCTGGGCGTGTTGGAGCTCCACGGGCACCATCATATCCGCGCGCATGTTGATGATCATCACGGGGCAGTGCACCCGGTCGAGTTGTGACCACGGGTCGTAACCGTTGCTCAGCTCCATCATGTAGATGAAGTCATTTGCGTCGGCTCCCGCAAAAGATCCCTGATCGGCAGCGACAGCTTTCTCAGCAGCCTCGCGGGTGGGCAGGTTGTGGTCATACCAGGTGGCGGTGTGAAGGAAAATGGAATAGGTCTGCGCCGCCAGCCGCGCCCCAGCGGGATTCTGGGTGTAGTTTCCCTGGTTCCAGGCGGGATCGTTTTTGATAATGGCTTCGGGGAGAAAATCGATGATGCCCCGCCGCCCGGAGTTGGGGAAGGGCGAGGAGATCATGGGCACCAAGGCATCCATCCAATCGGGATATTGCACGCCCCACTGCCACGTTTGGCGGCCCCCCATCGAGGCACCCAGCACCGCTACAAAATGATGCACGCCCAGGTGCTCGGCCACCAGGCGTTCCGCCGTGACGATATCTTCGAGGTTGTAATGCGGAAACTTCATGCGCAGTCCGTCGCTGGGCCGCGAAGACTTGCCTGAGCCGATGGTGTCGGGTGCAATCACAAAGTATTTCTCCACGTCGAGCGGGCCGCCGGGGCCGAGCAAGGGATGGCGGCCGGGGCTCAGCGGAGCCGCATGACCCCAAGTCAGACCGTTTCCCAGCGTCCCGTGCAACAGCAGCATGGCATTGGTGATTTCGCCCGCGGCGTTGCGAGCGGGCTTGCCCCACGTCACATAATGCAGATGAAGCTCCGGCAACACCTCACCGTCGTGGAAGTGAAAATCGCGCACGCTGAGATCTCCGGCTTGAGCCGCCGAGGTGTAATCTGCCGGCGGCCCCTGCGCAGCGCGAAGCAACGGCGCTGCGCCGCACCAAATCCCCAAGCCAAGAAACACGAAAACGGGCAGGATTCCTCGCGGCGTGAGAAGTCTTACCCGGCGATTCCGCTTCCCCATGTGAAAGTACTCCTTTCTGGCTGAAAATCTCACGATGGTAATGTTAAGGCAGTTGGCCCCATGCACAAATTCCCATTGTAATTTAACCGCCGCGGGAAAAACCTGCGCGGAAGCACACTCTTGTGGATTTGTCTTTCTTGCGAACGTGGTCAGGGGATTAGAACACGTGTCACTGCCCAAGCGATCATGAGGAGCACAGCGCCGATAATGGAAGCCCACCAAGCAAATGCGAGGTGGCTGTTGGGGAAATTTTCATGATGAAGGCTTGAGACATTGCTTCCGTCAACGAGAGCGGGCAGGCGGATTTGGCCCTCCTCCGGATATTTCGCGATTAAATCGCGGGTCATTCGCCGTTTGAGAATTAAGCTTATTAAGAGCAAAATTATCGCGCCCGGGAGGGCATAAGATTGAAGGAACGAAACCATAACGGACGATTCTAGCACTTTCATGGCAACGGCAGAATAAACTAACGATGGGGACAGATTATCCCTATGCCCTCATGCTTTCTAATAGTGCCAATGGGCGGGCCGTGAGAGAATAAGCGGCTCGATAAATCTTTTGGGGAGTGGGAATCATGCCAAAGACTCTTTTGATTAGTGGAAGCCCTAAACCCGACGGCAACACGGCGCAGCTCATAGGTGAATGCGCCAAGGTGATTCAGGAGCAAGGTGTGGAGACCGAAGTGATTTCCTTCGCGGGGATGAGCATTCAGTCCTGCACCGCCTGCGGGAAATGTTCGGAAACCGGCAAGTGTGAAATCCAGGATGGTTTGAACGAAATCATCGAAAAAGTTCGCCGTGCGCAAGGTCTGATTGTGGGTTCCCCGGTTTACTTCGGCACGGCGCGGGGAGATGTGATGGCCGCCCTCCAACGAATCGGATACATTTCCATGCACTCCAACAAATTTCTGGCCGGAATGGTGGGGGGACCCATTGCAGTGGCGCGCCGCGGCGGCCACACGTTAACTCTCCAGGAAATGCTGATGTTCTTTCTCATTAACGATATGATTGTGCCCGGGTCGAGCTACTGGAATATGGTGTTCGGCCGCCTTCCCGGTGACGTGTGGAAAGATCAGGAGGGAATCGATACCATCCGGCACTTTGCCGCCAATGTTGCCAAACTCGTGAAGAAACTCAATCCACCGGCAAGCGATGCGAGTTAAACGTACAACCTCGTGCCGCTGGCCATGGAGAACGCCATCCGGCTGAGGGAGCCCGGAGTGGTGAATTCCGAGAAGGTCATCTCCCACCGCTTCCCTTTAGGGGAGATCGACAAAGCCATGGAAGTGATGGAGACTCCCGGCCGGAACAAGGTTGTCATTAATCCTTAGTGCCGATTCGCGAGGACCGCCTCGAGGATCTTAAGTCTTGTGGTAGACTTGCACAATGATTCAAGGTGGCCGCTTTCTTATCTATAGCAAGGATGCGGAAGCAGATCGAGCTTTTTTCCGCGAGGTTTTGAGATTTCGCTTGGTGTTGGAAGCAATTTAGATATTTCATCTTGAGATTGGGCCATGATTAGTGAAAACCCTGTTGCTCTAGTTACAGGCGCGTCGAGGGGAATCGGGCGGGGAATAGCCATTGCCTTAGCGCGCTTTGGCTACAGTGTGGCCATCAATTACTGCTCTGACCTCGATCGGGCTTTCGCACCCTCGAAACCGGATGCGGGGGTGGAATGCCAGCGATTGTGCCAAGAGGCGGCGCCCGCCGGCTCCGCGGCGTCCTTTGAAACATTCTCCGCAGACATTTCTGACGCCCGCTGTCGCGAGCAGATGCTAAAGGCGGTCGTAGCCCGCTTCGGTTGGATTGATCTTCTGGTAAACAACGCGGGTATAGCTCCAACCGAGCGAAAAGACCTGCTGGAAGCTTCTCAGGATAGCTTTAACCGCTTGATGAGTGTTAACCTACGGGGCCCCTTTTTCCTCACGCAGGCGGTGGCGAACCTTTGGCTCGCCGGGCTGGCAGAACATGCAGCGCGCCCGCGACCCAAAATCATTACGGTCTCTTCGATGTCAGCCTATACGGCGAGCATCAATCGTGGTGATTACTGTATTAGCAAGGCGGGGCTCTCCATGATGACAAAACTCTTTGCCGTGCGGCTGGCGGGGGAGGGAATTGGCGTATACGAGATTCGTCCCGGCATCATGGCGACGGACATGACCGGCCCGGTGAAAGAAAAATACGACCGCATGATTGCCGAGGGTTTGACCCCCATCGTGCGATGGGGAACGCCGGAAGACGTTGGCCGCGCCGTCGTGGCCATCGCCCAGGGTCATTTTCCATTTTCGACGGGCGAGGTCTTCAACGTGGACGGCGGATTCCACATAAGGCGGCTGTAGGAAAAGTTGAAAGTCAAAAGTTAAAAGCAGAATGGCGCTGCCCTTCTTCGTTTTTGACTTTGAACTTTCGACTTTGAACTTTCGACTTTAGACTTCCCCACATGATTCTCATTGACCACACTTTGACCCCGGAAAAGTTGATGCCCCGCATCGAGCGACTCTTCCAGCTTTCCGCCGCTAAGATCAAGGACATCGCACGCACCTTTGAGGCCTCGCAAGGGTCGCCGGTTATCACCGTGCAGGGTTCCTACGTCGGGCGTGAATGGACGGAGTGGACGGAGGGTTTCCATTACGGTTCGGCGCTATTGCAATATGACGCCACGGGCGAGGCGTGGTTTCTGGATTGGGCCAAAAACCAGACCGTGGAACGCATGGCGGCGCACGTTACGCACATGGGCGTGCACGATCATGGATTCAACAACGTCAGCACCTACGGAAACCTGCTGCGTCTGGCCACCGAAGGCAGGATTGAGGCGGGCGAATTTGAGAAACACTTCTACGCGCTGGCGCTCAAGGCGAGCGGCGCCGTCCAGGCTGTGCGCTGGTCACCGACGCGCGACGGCCGCGGCTATATTTATTCCTTCAACGGAGCCCATTCACTTTTCGCGGACACCATCCGTTCCTTACGGTCGCTGGCTCTTGCCCACCGCCTGGGGCACGCGCTGCGGGGTGAGAACGACCGGCGCATCTCGCTTCTCGACCGGCTGGTGCAGCACGCGGCGGTGACGGCGGAGTTCGCCGTCTATTACGGAGAAGGGCGCGACATCTATGATGTGCGCGGTCGCGTGGCCCACGAATCGATATTCAACCCCGCTGATGGCGCTTACCGGTGCCCCTCCACACAACAAGGTTACTCGCCCTTCACCACATGGACGCGCGCGCTGGCTTGGATCATGTGCGGATACGCCGAGCAATTGGAATTTCTTGAGACCGTTGCCGACCCGGAATTGGAACCGCTGGGGGGGCGCGGAAAGATCGAAAGCATGATGCGGCGGGCGGCGCATGCAACGTGCGATTACTACCTCGAACAAGCCGCCACGGACGGCGTCCCCTACTGGGATACCGGCGCGCCGAACCTCGAAAAACTCGGGGACCGGCTCCACCAGCCGAGTGACCCGTTCAATTCCTATGAGCCCGTGGATAGCTCCGCGGCGGCCATCGCCGCACAAGGGCTTTGGAGATTCGGAACCTATCTACTTCGACGGGCGGAGCCATCCGCCCGCGGCGAGGAATACCGCCAGGCCGCACTCACCATCGCCAAAACGCTGTTCGACCCGCCGTATATTTCCTCCGATCCCCACCACCAGGGATTGATTCTCCACTCTGTCTATCATCGTCCGAGAGGTTGGGACTACGTTCCGCCGGGAAGACGCGTGCCCTGCGGGGAATCTTCCATGTGGGGCGACTATCACGCGCGCGAGCTCGCCTTGCTAATCCAACGTGCGGCCAGAAACGAAACATACCCTACGTTTTTTAATGTTAAAGAGATAGTGAATAGTAAATAGTGAATGGTGAATAGTGAATGGTGAATAGTAAATGGTGAATAGTAAATGGTGAATAGTAAATGGTGAATGGTAATATACCGAGTCGGTGGCCGCGTTTGGAATTCTCTATTTACTATTTATTATTAATAACTTGCCAGACGTCTTCAACTTTGTGTTGACCACAATGGCCGTTATGATGGCGACCAATTCCTCGGTTTCTTTGGTCAGCGCGTTCAGACGCGAATCCGATACAATATGCGACTCGGCGAGAAGCCGCAGCCAATAGAGACTCTCACGCGCTTCCTTTTGAGCAATTCCCACCTTATGGATAAAGTCCGCGCGACTTTCGCTTGCCTGTGCTTCCTCGATATTCGCTCCGATTGAGGTCGCTGCTCTCAAGTACTGCTTGCCCAGTATCCATCCGGCGCCGTCCCGTCGCTCTTGCAAATGCTGGTAAAGCTTAATTGCCCGGAGGGCATACTGATACGCCCGCTGCCGGATGTCCTGCGTCTCTTGTTGACTCATCGATCTTATTCCTCCGTGCATACGTGCGCCAAGCAGAAAAATATGACCCGCGCATGACCTACGCATACCATTTATGCCTCATATACGAACGATCGTTCACTACTTACTATTCACCATTCACTATTCACTATTTATTCTTACTGCCCCTGCATCTCCTCGACGCGCTTCGATTAGCTTGCCGCCGGGCGATCTTCGGCGTGCAAGGAACTGGGCGCGGTCCGATCCAGCAAGTCACGCACTTGGGTCAAGAGATCGGATAAGGTGAAGGGTTTTTGTATATAAGCGCTCAGGGCGTTCCAATGCCGCATAATCTGATCGGTATAGCCGGACATGAAAAGTACGGGTATGCCCGGGAATTCCGCGCTAAATTTTTCCGCCAATTCCATCCCGCCCATGGTCGGCATAATGATATCCGTCAGGAGCAAATGGATCGGCCCCGGGTGGTTTTGGGCCACCGACAGAGCTTCCAGGCCATTGCACGCTTCCAGGATGGTGTAGCCGTAGCGTTCCAGAATCTCCCGCGTATATTTCCGCACTCCCGCCTCATCTTCTGCCAGCAGAAGGGTTTCTCCTCGTGAGGAGATGCGTTCAACGCTCACCCCGGAGCCGAGCGCGGTTTCAAGACCGAAATAAGGGAAGAACAATTTGAAGGTTGTTCCCTGGCCGGGTTCGCTGTAGACGCCAATGGCCCCGGAGCTTTGGTTGACGACGATTCCATAGACCGTTGACAATCCCAGGCCCGTACCTTTTCCCTGTTCCTTGGTGGTGTAGAAGGGTTCAAAGAGATGGGACTTGACCTCCGCAGACATCCCCGTGCCCGTGTCCGTGACTGCCAGCACGACGTACTGGCCGGGACTGACGTAGAGGTGGGTCCGCGCAAAGTGATCGTCCACCATCATGCTCGAGGTTTCGATGATCAGCTTGCCGCCGGCCGGCATGGCATCTTTGGCGTTCACGGCTAGGTTCATCAGGACTTGCCCAATCTGTCCGGGGTCCGCACGAAAGGCCCCCGCTTGCGGGTCCAACGCCAGAACTAACTCGATGTTTTCACCCAGCAGCCGCCTCAGCATGTTTTCGTAGTCTTTTACGAAATCGTTCGCCACTATGGTCTTGGGCTCGGCGACCTGCCGGCGGCTGAACGACACCAATTGGCGCGTCAGGCCCGCCGCCTGCATCGCGGCTTTGGAGAGTTCTTCCATCGAGTCCCGCAAGGTATCTTGCGGGCCCATCTCCGCCAAGACCAAATGGGCATAGCCGTTGATGATAGTCAGCAGGTTATTGAAATCGTGCGCAATGCTGCCTGCCAGCCGGCCGATGCTCTCGAGCTTCTGCGATTGCAGAAGCTGCTGTTCCAGCCGCTTTCGCTCTGTAACATTCAGAATCACACCGACAAAGCGCACCGGTTGCAATTGCGCATCGAAAAACACCCGCCCGCGGGCGGAAAGCCAGCGTTCCTGGCCATCATCGATGCCTAGCGTCCGGTATTCGTCCGCGTAGTCTCCGCCACTCTCGTAACGCAGTGAATTCTGCAAGGTCTGCGTTACACGCTCGCGGTCGGCAGGGTGGAGCGCGCGCTGGAAGGTGTCGTAGGTGACCTCCACCTCCGTCAACAGCCCAAAGTGTTGCCGGGCGAACTTTGACCAAATGAGCTTGCCGATCTGGGGATAGAAATCGAACGTGCCGAGTTGCGTGGCATCCACCGCCAGTGCCAGGCGTTCCTCGCTCCGCCGCAATTCGTCCTGCGCTTGCTTGCTTTCGCGCCGCGCCGCGGCTTCCGCCAATTCGCGCTCGACCGCAGGCACCAGGCGTGTCAGGTCGTTCTTGGTGAGGTAATCGTGCGCCCCGGATTTCATCATCTCGACGGCGGTGTCCTCACCCATTTTGCCGGACACCACGATGCAGGGAATGTCGTGGCCGCACTCCTGGAGAAGGCGGAGAGCGCCCGGCGCGTCAAACCCTGGCACGTAGTAGTCCGCAATGATGATGTCCCAGGTGGGATCCTCCAAAGCATGCCGCAGGCCCTCAGCGTCTTCCACCCGGTGGGAGAAGACTTCGAATCCAGCCTGCATCAACAGGCGGAGTATGATGTCGGCGTCGCTTTCCGAATCCTCGATTTGTAAAAGTCGCAAATTTTTGCTCATGGTGCCTCACTCACTATGGATAATCCACTACTGCCCAGTTATTGAAGCTCTATCCCGTCCCTTGACACTGACATTTTGTCATTTCACCTTGGGGGGATCCTCATTCAACACTAACCAGTACAATCCCAATTGCGCGACCGATTGGACAAAATGTTCAAAATCCACCGGTTTGCGGATGTAGCTATTGACCCCGAGGTCGTAACTCGCGGCCATATCCTGTTCCTCCCGTGAAGAGGTAAGAATGACCACGGGCATGCGGCGGGTGCTCGCCTCGGCGCGAATTCTCCGCAGCACATCCAGCCCCGACACCTTGGGCAATTTCAAATCCAGCAGGGTGAGGGTGGGCAAGTCGGAACTGTCGCGGCCCGCGTAAGCGCCGGTGCCAAACAAGTAATCCAACGCTTCCTGGCCGTCGGAGGCGACGAACAACTCGTTGAGGACGTGCCCTTTCTCCAGCGCGCGCCGGGTAAGTTCGATATCGCTGGGATTGTCTTCAATCAGCAGAATGGTTTTGTCTTTCATGGTTTGTTCTCTCCAAGCGTGAAATATAGGGTCGCCCCAGCGCCGACCTGCGCTTCAGCCCAAATGCGGCCACCGTGCCGGTGAATCACCCGTTGGACGGTAGCCAAGCCAATCCCCGAGCCGGGGAACTCGCTGGTTTTGTGCAGGCGCTGGAAGGGGGCGAAAAGCATTCGGGCATAGGCCATATCAAAACCCACGCCATTATCGCGAATGAAAAAGGCCGCGTTGCCGTCGCACTCAGTTTTGCCAAATTCGATCCGCGCCGGGGTGCGCGGGCCGGTGAACTTCACGGCGTTCTCGAGCAGGTTGGTCAGCGCGATCTCCAGAAGCCGCGCGTCGCCCGTGCACTTGAGCTGCGGGGCTACAATGAATTCGATGCACCGGTTGGGGTGCTCCTCCTTCAGGCGGGCGATAATGGTTCCGGCGAGGGCTGTGAGGTCAACGCAACTGGGAACCAGTTCCGCCCGGCCGACACGTGACAGGTGCAGAAGGTCGTCAATCAACCCTCCCATGCGCTGCGCTTCGGAGCGGACACGCTCGAGATACTTGTGCGCTTGCGCGTCGAGGCGCTCAGCGTAATCTTCCAGCAGCGCCAGGCTCCACCCGTCGATGCCGCGCAGGGGAGCGCGCAAGTCGTGGGAAACGGAGTGCGCAAACGCTTCCAGTTCGCGGTTGGCCGCTTCCAGCGCCGCCGTGCGCGAGCGCACCCGCTGCTCGAGTTCGACATTGAGCTGATGAAGAGCCTCTTCCGCCCGTTTGCGCTCGGTCACATCCATAAAGGTGACGGCGACTTGATTGGGGCGTGGCGAGTACGCGGTTCCCGCGTAGTACCGCGCCAGGGGTTGTGTATACTGTTCGAAGGTGGCCGGCTCACGGGTCGTTGCCACCCGGCCGAAGAGCTTGAACCAATATTCTTCGAGGCCGGGGGTTATCTCCAGCGCCGTATGCCCCAGGATTTGGCTGCGCTTGAGGCCGGTGATGCGCTCGAAGGCCGGGTTGACATTGAGGAAACGAAAGTCGCAGGGATTTCCCTGCGCGTCGAATTCCATCTCGTACAGTCCCAGCGCGCTTTCCGACTGCTCGAAGAGTTGACGGTAATGAAGTTCGCTTTCTTGTGCGGCTTTTTCCGCCTGCTTGCGCTCGGTAATGTCGTATTTGATGGCAATGTAATTGGTGATTTCACCGGAGGCGTCGCGCACCGGGGCAATGGTGGCCTCTTCCATGTAAAGCGTGCCATCCTTGCGCCGGTTGGTGAACTCCCCGCGCCAGATTTTTCCGGCGGTGATGGTGTCCCACAGTTGCTGGTAGAACCTGGCGTCGTGCTCGCCTGACTTGAGGACTCGCGGGTTCTGGCCGAGGGCCTCATCGCGCGTGTAGCCGGTGGTGCGGGCGAAAGCCGGATTGGCGTATTGAATCGTCCCACTGCGATCCGTAATCACCACGGTTTCCGCGGCCTGCTCGATGGCCGTGGCGAGAAGGAGATTCTCAGTCTCCGCGCGCTTGCGCTCCGTGATGTCGCGATTGGCTTCCAAAACCGTTTTATGGCCCTCCGGGTCCGCCGCCACCGTCCAGTGAGCCTCGACGGTGAGTTTTCTTCCATCTTTGGTGGTTTGGGTTAACTCTCCCCTCCATTGACCATCGCGGTCCAGCAAGGCGTCGATCTGGGCCATGCCCAAGGGATGATAAGATTCCAGAAGTTCGTGGCTGGAGCGGCCCAGCGCCTCCTCGCGCGTGTAGCCGTAAAGGGTTTCAGCGCCGCGGCTCCAGTAGTTAATGGCGCCGCCCAGCGGCCTAGTGATCAGGGAATCGTGGGCTTGTTCGAGCAGGTCGGCGTGACGGCGCAGAGCCTGGGTGATTTCCTCGCGCCGGACGGTTTCCCGTTCGATGACCACGCTGGCGAAGACCAGGAGAAGTACCAGCGCGGCGCTGCCCAAACCCAGCACCCAACGCCCGCGGGAGGCGCGGTGCGCGGCTTCCGCCGTGCGTGCCCCCAGCAAATTGCGCTCCTCGTCTGTGACGGCATCCAGGTTGGCGCGCAGCTCATCCATGGATGGCTCTCCCCGGCCATAGCGGACGAGGGTAAGAGCCTCGTCGACTTTGGAGGCTTTGCGCAGCTCAATGGCATGCTTGAGCACGTGCAGTCTCTCCTCGGTAAGCCGATTGATCTCAACCAAACGCGCCTGCTGTTGGGGATTGTCGGAGGTCAGATCCTTCAACTCCTTCAGACTGTTCGCAACGGCCCCAATCGCCGAGTTGTAAGGCGCCAAATAGCTCTCATCACCCGTCAGCAGAAAGCCGCGCTCTCCTGCTTCGGCGTCTTTCATCATGGACATCACGGACTCGGCGGAGTTGATCACCCGGTAGGTGTGTACCACCCACCCTTCCGCTTCCTGGGTGCGCTCGAAGTCGTGCAAGAGGAGCAGCACCATCCCGGTCAGTACCACCGCCGCGCCGGCTAGGACCGCGGTTTGGCGGATGACGCGCGCCTTGATGCTTCTCCCCCCAACGGTCATGGGAGCCCGCAAGCGTCCCGACACCTCCCCCAGGAAACTGATGCTCGCTCCGACCGCGAAATAGCAAGCCAAATTGAGGGTGTTAACGCGGTTCGCAATTGCAAAGGAGAAGCGGGGTTCGATGATAAAGTACCAGGCGGCGATCCCCCCCAACACCGTGGCGAGCAGCCCCGGCCCCCGTCCCCATAGGCGCTTGACGATCACAATGGTGAGGACAAAGAACAAGTAGGGGGCCCGGTCGGCGAGCACCGGTTCAAAAACCAAGCGTATGGCTAAGGTGCACACTACGGCCAGGACGGTCAAACCGTACCGTTCGAGGGCGGGAAGCGCTTGCTGTAGTTTTTGCCGGCTCAACATTTGTAAATTGCAGATTCTCGATTGCCGATGGTTGATTGCCGATTGGCGATTGCCGATTTTCGATTGCCAATTGGGGATTGACACCTAATGATGAATTCTTGGTTGTCGATCAGCCAATGATCATCATCAACTGACCATTTGTCCGCAGATGATAGTCTGTTGGTTGTCAATCGAAAATCGATAATTGAAAATCGACAATTGAAGGAGTGAAAGCTCGCAGGGCTTTTGGCGAATTTCACCGAACCTCCGGCAACATTCAGCTACCTCATCCGGCCTTGACGGGTCACGGATGGGGTCGTGTACGGAAACTACATATAAATTATTAAATGCTATGAATTCAAAAGGTTACGGCAATTCAGTTTCCGTATCTGAGCTGTTCCCGGTTTGCGAGTGACTACGTCCCCACAAACAAGTGGCAAGCAACCCCTTGCCTGCCTGATGACTCGTTCGCACGTTGATGACCAGAGCCCCATCAAGGTGAGGCGGACGTAATGTCACTAAATGAGGCTTGTCGGGATGAAGCCACGCCGATTAGTGGCTTACTTGGGGCAAATGGCTCAAAAATGGGAAACCACGGGAGGGAGAATTTGCACAATGGGGAGACAGGAGTCAGGGATGTCAGTTCTCAGTTTTCAGGTTTCGCTTTTCAGTCAAGAAGCCCGGCCCTTCCATCCGCCGACAAACAATGTTGCGAACCTCTGCAACTAGCGGAGCGCGGACCTCCGATTTTGAGGTTCCCGGTTCTTCATGCGAGAGACCCGTCGTGGGCACTCAACCGCTGCTCCTTCGCGGTTTTGGCGGAAGCGGCATTTCGATGAAGTAATACCCTCCTGGTGTTGCTCCATCGACTGTGGCCGCTATCGCTGCGCCGTATTGCCTTACGATCGGCCAGATATTGGACCCGAGGACGAGGAAAGCTAGTTTTCGGCCAGACAGGTTTTGCTGGTAGCGGATGTTCTGATCGGAGGTAACCATCACGTCGAAGCCGGCTTGTTCCGCCATCGTCAAAAGTTCGCCGTTTTCCAGTTGGTCGGGCCACTGCAATTTGACGAAAGTACGAACCTCGTGGTTGGGCAGGAACCCGCGCACACCAACCGGAACATTTTTGTCAAACAGGATGCGCAAAGCGGTGGCTCTGGGCGTAGGTCAAAATCGCCTCGACTCGTTCGGGCGGGATTTCAAACTGTTCTGCAATTTCAGCGGCGCTGACTCCATAATCGAAGTTGTCGACAATGGCGTCGACCGGCATCCGCGTGCCGCGCAGCACAGGGGCGCCGCTTTGCACTCCCGGCTTCACTTCGACGAGTGGGCAGTCCGACCAGTCAATTTTTTCCATGGCCGCCATGGCGACCTCCCAATGAACATGATTCCATGTTTTCAGGTTAAAAGCCATAGGGACTGAAGCAAAGCAAGATAGCGTGGAACTTGAGGGCAGTTCGGTACTCGTTATTCCGGCTCATTCCGCTTGCAGGCGCGCAGCTTCCGCTCGCAATTCTTCTGGGGAAAGCTCAACGACTTTGCCTTCACGCCAGATATAAATTGGCAAGCCTTGGCGCGCATGTTCGACAAGGACCTCTTCGACGGCGGCTTTGAACGCCATCTCGGCCCGCTGTTCCAAGGGCAATTCGAGAACGTTGGCAGGTGGCTTGGTCATGGTTTCCCGTAGCGTTTCATCAATGCCGCGTATAGCTCTTGGTTCATTATACTAGTCTCACCCCGTTTCTCCAAGGCAACGACTGCCGGGGTCGCGCCGGAGCGGAGCAGCGCGGACCTCCGATTTTGAGGTCCGCGGCTCTTCCTTGGCCAAAACCACAAATGTCAAAGACGGACGCCTTCCTTCGGATCGGGAAGCGCGAGGCGCAGGGGCGGTTCGCGAACCGCCCCTACGTTACTCTCCTGATTACTGGTCTGAATCTTTGGCGGGGATTAAGTAACGACGTCTTGTGGCCCACGGGTCGCATCCAACTTCATCGGTTCCAAATGCGGCAACAGCAGGTGAATGACGCCTAGGCCCATCAGATACGCCAGCGGGGCGAGGGCAAAAGGGATGATGTAATTGTTATTCGTAAGATACAGAATCCGCGATACGAGTTGCGCAAACGCCATTCCGCCCAGCGCTCCGCCCATACCACCGATGCCGACCACGGAACTGACTGCCTGCTGGGGGACGGTGTCGCTAACCAGAGTAAACAGATTGGCGGCAAACCCGCAGTGCGCTGCCGCCGCCAAGCCGACCAACGTCACCGCCATCCAAGGATGGGGAACCAGCGGCGTGGCCAGCACCGGCAGCACGCACAAAACGCACACCAGCATGGCGATCTTGCGCGCGGCGTTGACGGTCCAGCCACGCTTGAGCAACATCGACGACAACCAGCCCCCGCCGACCCCGCCGCCACTGGCGGACAAGAACATGATGGTCAAGGGCAGGCTGCTCTGCGTCAGGCTCAGGGCGTAGCGTTTATTCAGAAAATCCGGGGCCCAGAAAATGTAGAACCACCAGATCGGCGCCGAGGTCGTCATGCCGGCGACAAAGGCCCACGTCTGGGGGTGTCGCAATAGCCGCCGCCAGGGAATCTCGACGCGGGGAGCAGGCGGGTCCTTGCGGATGTACGCGAGTTCCACGGCCGAAACACCCGGATGTTTGCCGGGTTCGTGATACAACAACATCCACCCAACCACCCAACAAAGCCCTACCGCCCCCATCACCAGAAACGCTGTCTGCCATCCCCACCGTAATGCCAGCCACGGCACGATCAAGGGGCAGGTCATGGCCCCTATGTTGCTGCCGGTATTGAACAGCCCGGTGGCCAGGGCGCGTTCCTCCTTGGGATACCACTCCGCCACTGTCCGGATCGCCGCCGGAAACATCCCGCCTTCCGTCAGGCCCAGCCAAGCCCGCGCGATGTTAAACCCTGTCACTGTCCGCGCCGCCGCGTGCTCCATCGTTGCCAAGCTCCAGAGCCCCACCGAAGACAAGAATCCCCAGCGCACCCCTACGCGGTCAATCAGCCTTCCGGCGAACACGTATCCGATCGCGTACGTCAATTGAAACACGGTCACCATCCAGCCGTAATCGATTTGGGACCAATGCATTTCCCTCTCGAGCAACGGCTTCAAGACGGCGAGTATCGCTCGATCGATGTAACTGAGGGTGGTGGCGAAAAACAGCAACCCACAGATCCTCCAACGAACCGGTGTCATCGTTTAACCTCATCGATGCGAGAAGCTATTCGCTTCCCACTGATGCGTCGGCAAAAGCCGATTTCACGTCAAGCATCGCGGAAGTACACAATCTTCTACCCAAGCGCGGTGTAGGGCGTGCCGCAACCGCCGATAGCATAAACCGGTGTGCTTCAGGTGCGTAAACAATTTTCAGGGAAATGCTGGAATCGGGTGTTCCAGAGCGGGCGGAGCTTGAACCTTGAGTTCGAAAAGAATCAAAGGGCATCGATGGAACTCATGGAAGGGGAACCAGACTAGAAAGTGGTACGCCTGGCAGGATTCGAACCTGCGACCTGTTGCTCCGGAGTAAGTGGAGTACTGTGGTACTGGGCGTTACGGAGTCTCATCAAGTGCGTGCCAACCCACCTCAACACCTCAACTTACCGCATCCCCGGCTCCTTTGGTATCTCTTCGTAACATTCGGTCTTCCTGTGTGGACGAGACTTCATCCATGTGGACATTCGTGTGGACGGGACTGCTTGGGAGTCGGCTCGGTGTGCTGCCGATTCAGTTTACTGGTCGTTCGGCAGATACATTCAACTCCGGCTCCCCTGACCGATCAAGCACTGCCACGGCCGCGCGTTTGGCTTCCATGCGAATGTGCGAATAGTGTTCAAGCATCTCCTTAGAGACATGTCCAGCGATGGACATGATTACATGGTCGGGGGTTCCCGACTCGGCCAGCCGCGTAATGCAGTGGTGGCGCAGATCGTGAAACCTGAGCGACGGTAAACCTGCCTTTTCCCTGAGCGATTCCCAGGCCGAGCGCCAACCGGTTGTCGGCCTCGATGGATCGTAACCGCGGCCAGCCGGAGAAGCACCATTCTTGGTCTGGCGGAATTGGCAGAAAGGAAAGAGGTAATGCTCGGGATCCTTTGCGCCCAAGATCCAGGCCCTCTCGATTAGCCGAATGAGGGCCCAGGTAGCTGCCTTATCCAAGGAACGATACGGCAACCGGCGTCAGTCTTCGTCGAAGACCGCCGGATGCTAATTGTGCGCTCGATCGGGTCGACGTCGGCCAGCCGCAGGCCCCTGAGTTCCTCGCTGCGCGCCGTCGTGTGAGCCGCAAGCACGGCAGCGTTGTAAGCAACCTCCCAATCGGGATTACTGGACGCTACCTCGAAAAGGTGCATCTCCTGTTCCGGACTCAGCGCGCGTCCCGGGCCTCGCTTGTTCTCCGGCAGAGGCTTGTAATCGTCGGCCAGCCGGTTCCAGGTCTTTGCCCTGCGCAGAATCATTCGGAGGATCTTCATTTCCACATTGACCGTACGGGGGCTAACAGTGCGTGCGCGGAGAAGACGGTAGGCCTCAATATCGTGGATCGTAATGTCATTCAACCTCTTGCCGCCGAAACCCCTTAGCAGGGACCGTAGCAAGTACCGTTCGCTCTTGTACGTGCGGGCTGACAGGCTGTTAGCCGAAACTTGCTGTTCACGCACCGCCAGCCATTGCGCCGCCGCCTTGTCAAGCGGCCACTTGGCCCCAAGAATCGCGATTGAGCGATGGCAGGGCGTTCCCTTGATGATGGAAACGTCGTATGCGGCGAGCCTGAGTCCCTGAGGGAGCGCTCGCGACTCAAT
>Ga0326728_10002295_pt1 | contig 64275 bp, 46 predicted proteins | sample MB3enrmetagenome_FD_207602 | JGI IMG/M metagenome (GOLD analysis project Ga0326728, IMG submission 207602) | Lab enriched peat soil microbial communities from McLean, Ithaca, NY, United States - MB31MN | ecosystem: Environmental > Terrestrial > Soil > Wetlands > Peat | place: USA: New York...
CCACCGATCAGATGGGTTTCTCGTTCTACGATCTGATTGCGCATGCCGCCAGAACGCGCACTCTTGGCGCGGGAACCATCATTGGCTCCGGCACAGTCTCAAATGAAGACGCTTCCGCCGGCACCGGCTGCATCGCCGAGCGGCGCGCCCTTGAGGTTCTGGAACACGGCGAGGCGAAGACCGATTGGCTGCACTTCCACGACCGCGTACAGATTGAAGCCCTGGATCAGGACGGACATTCCCCATGGGGCGCCATCGCGCACACATTCATTCCCTATCAAACAAGCGAGCCGCCACGATAACGGATTCGTCGTCTTCGTCCCTCTCGCGAGTACGCGTCCTGCTATAGCAATTCTCGGATTGGTGTAGAGCGAAGCCACCAATTCCTCGTGGATTTTTTCCTCAACCCGGGGCCCCAAGGACAGGTCTTAGTTGAGAGAATCTTCGGTAGTCGGATAGGAGGGTCGAAGCTATGAGGACTTTTGTCTTAGCCGTACTGAAGCGGCTTGCGGTGTCCGTTATTGTGATTGGCTTGATCGGTGCCTTCGGCTTGCTCTATGGCCATTTTGTTGGTCCATCTAGGATTGCTTATGCAGGGTCAGTTGTTTTGATAGCGTGGCCTTGGTCTCTCCCGCAAGTATTTGTAGTGGTATCAATCATTTGGTTTTTTGTGGGGGGCCTCAGGCGCGGACGGCGGAACGGCAGTAATAATGCCCTTACACTGCGGTGAGAATTGCCCCAAATGTTGTGCGAATAACTCCGGCTTCGTTAGTTTTAGTTTCGAGTTCTTGCACTTTATCAGCCCAGAAGGATCAGCCCCCCAACTACCAAAATGCCTGCTATTTGGACGAGCCACCTCATGCTTGGGTTGGCCCCGCGTTTGACTGTTCCGGCGATAGGAACTGCTGTCTCGGCGCAGCGCAAAAATTCGTCAGTGGCTGTGAACGACAGGGTCTCTATGGCGCATATTATCGCTTAGAAGCGCTTCTCGGATTGGTATAGAGCGAAGCCGCCACTCCCTCGTGGATTTTTCCTCAAGAAAAGCCACATTGCACGCCACTTGGTGACTCTGCAGAAATCCGAGAAACGCCGTAGACACACCCTTTCACGTGCCATCGAAGTGCGATATGGCAAGTGTTGGCGCAGGCAGGAGCCAGTGCACAACAAAGATCAACCGGCAGCTACGCCGCCGTCGACATAGATCGTCAGGCCGGTGATGAAATTCGCAGCCTCCGAGGCAAGAAAGACAACGGGACCGGCCATATCCTCGGGCTCGGCGAGCCGGCCCAGGGGGATGGTCTTGCGATATTTTTCCGCCAGCTCGGGATTCTGCTTGATGTGAACGGTTCCCTGGGTGATAACCAGCGCCGGACCGATGGCGTTGACGTTCACGTTATAAGGAGCCCACTCCAGCGCCAGCGACTTGGTAATCATCTCCACCGCGCCCTTGGTGGCCGAATAGCCCACATTGCCGCCGTCCTTGCCGCGGATGCCGCGTATCGACGAAAGATTGATGATCTTGCCGGCCTTTTTCGCCTTGAAGACCAGGTTGCCTACCTGCTTGCAGCAGATCATCACGCCGGTGATGTTGATGTCCATCAGCTTGCGCCAGTCGTCCATGGGAAACTCGAATGCATCTCTCTTGATGTTCCAGCCGAAGGCGTTTACCAGGATGTCGATGGTTCCGCACTTTTGGACGACCTGCTTGACCATCTCGGCGACGGTCTCTTCCTTCGTTACGTCGCAGCTGATCCCAATCACCGGGTTGCCGGTCAGGGCCGAGATCTCTTTGGCCGTCTCGTCTTGCGCTTTCGTGTTAAAGTCGGAGATCACGACCTTGGCGCCCTGGCGGCTCAATCCCTCGACCAGCGCCTTGCCAATGCCGCCCGCGCCGCCCATCACCAGGGCGACTTTATTATCCAAACGGAAGTTCACGCTCATTTCTTTCTCCTTATTCCAGTGATCCTAAGTCTTCTGCCAAGGCTGAAGACCTGGACTCGTGAATTCGACGTGGCCGCAGACTTACAGCGGCTTCAGTCCCAGAATCTCTCTCGCTTCGGCCGGCGTCGCAGGTTCCTTGCCCAGTTCCCGGATGATGCGAACCGTTCTTGCGACAAGGCGCGCATTGGTGGCCAGATCGCCCTTGCCGTAGTAGACGTTGTCTTCGAGGCCCACTCGCGCGTGGCCACCCAACAGGACGCTCAGCGTGGTCATTCCCACCTGATCGCGGCCCACGGCGGCGCAGTTGATAATCGTGCCCGGGGGCATCAGGTCCGCGATCTGGGAGAAGATCTTCGGCGAGGCGTCGCACGCGCCCTGGTAACGCATGCCCAGCACGATGTCAATATAATAGGGCGGCTTGAGGATGCCCCGCTCGATGATGCTGTAGACCTCGCGCATCATGGAGTGCGCGTAGACCTCGAGCTCAGGCTTGACGCCCAGTTCGTTCATACGGCCGAGGTACCAATCGATCTCTTCGGGCATGTTGGACCACGGCACGCCCTTGTACTGGCCGCTGATGCGCATCATGCTGCCCATGTTGAGCGAGGCCATCTCGGGGTGAGCCAGCAGGCACTCGATGCGCTGCTCCTGGGTCAGGTTCGGTCCGCCGCCGGTCGAGTCCTCGATGACGATGGGGCAGGCGTCGCGGATGCGCTTGTGAATGTCGTTGAAGACCGCCACGTCGGAAGTGTTGGCGCCATCCTTGTCGCGCGCGTGGATATGCACCACCGCCGCGCCTTCGTTGTAACAGGCCAGAGCCGAGGCCGCGATCTCTTCGGGCTGCTCGGGCAGGTTGGGATTCTGCTTCTTCATCGTGATGGCGCCGGTCTGGGCCACCGTAACGATTACCTTGTTACTCAAATCAGCCATCGTTCTGTCCTCTTATGAGCCCGAAAGGCTCATGGTTCGACTCTCAAGTCCCTGTTCGAAAATGACGCCGCCGATCAAGCCGGCTTCGGCGGGTCTTTCAATGCAAATTCGGTGGCCTTCAGAACGCGGATCAAATCGTCATCGCGCTTGGCCAGCGTCTCTTCGAGCGGTCTGTCAGTATAGTCGAAGAAGCCCTTTCCCGTCTTGACTCCTAAATCGCCCTTTTCAACACGGCTCACCAGGCTCTTCGGCGCGTTATCCAGCGGCGGCTCGGGATAATTGGCCAGGCGCAGATTGCCCGCGCTCAGGTCCAGGCCCGTGAAGTCGTAGCGCTGCACCACGCCCAGCGTGCACATGCGCGGCGCGATCGAGGCTTTGATTGCAAGGTCAAGCTGATCGGCGGTGATATAGCCGTTGTCGAGCAGAAAGAATACCTCGCGGCCCATGATGCGCAGAAACCGATTGATCACATGGCCGGGAACGTATTTCTGCATCAGCACCGGGGTTTTGCCGATGTGGCGCAGCATTGCGAGCACGGTCTCCTCGGTTTCCTTCGAGACGCGGGGATCGCGCACGACTTCAACCAGCGGAAGAATGTGCGCCGGGGCGAACCAGTGGGTAATGACGGTATTGGCCGCGCGGCTCTCCGGGATCAGTTCGAAGACATTCAGGTAGCTGGTGTTGCTGCCGAAGATTGCATCCGGCCTGGCGCATGCATCCAACTGCTTGAACAGCTCGATCTTCAGGTCCTTCTTCTCGTTGATGCACTCCACGATGAAATCGGCATCGCGCGCGGAGTCCGGGATGCTAAGGCTATAGGAGATGCGCGCCTCAATGGGGGCGATCTCTTCTTCCTTCACCACATCGTTCTTGACCAGCGTGAGCAGATTGGCGCGAACCACGACCTTCGCCTGATCGAGCGAGGCCTGGCGGCGCGCGCAAAGGGTCACCGCATAGCCGCCCTTGGCAAAGTCGAGGGCGATGCCCGGCCCCATGAGTCCGGCGCCGATGACCGCGATTTTCTTGATGTCCTGTAGCTTCACTTTTCTCTCCCGGCGGATTGCGCGGTCGCGGCAGTCAGACTGCCCTCCGCGCTCTGTATCTAAGCAACGTTTTCGATAGCCAGAGCGAGGCCCAGGCCGCCGCTGACGCAAAGGGTAGCCAGGCCGAGCTTCTTCTTCCGCTTGATCAGCTCGTACATGAGGGCAACGGTGATGCGGGCGCCGGTGCAGCCGGTCGGATGGCCGAGCGAGATGGCTCCGCCGTTGACATTCAGGATCTCGTGGTCGAGGTGCATCTCGCGATCGCAGGCCAGGACCTGAGAGGCAAAGGCCTCATTCAGTTCGACCACCTCGTAATCGGCGGTCTTGATGCCAGTCTTTTTCTCGAGCAGCTGCGAGGCTGGAACGGGGCCGAGGCCCATGTAGCAAGGATCGACACCCGCCGAGGTGATGGCGATGACCCGCGCCATCGGCTTCAGGCTGTTCTTCTTGACGTATTCCTCGCTGGCCAGCACAAGGCTCGCCGCTGCGTCGGTGATGCCCGAGGCGTTGCCCGCAGTGACGGTTCCGGTCTTGGAGAAGACCGGCTTGAGCTTGGCCATCTTCTCGATTGTAGCGTCCCAAAAGATGTGCTCGTCCTTGTCGAAGACAGTCGGGCCCTTTTTGCCTTCGAGCGTGATGGGCACGATTTCATCTTTGAAGCGTCCGCTCTCGGTGGCGGCCTGTGCGCGATGCTGGGAACGCAGAGCGTACTGGTCCTGCTCCTCGCGCGAGATGTTGTACTTGACGGCGAGCGCATCGGCGGTCTCGCCCATAATCATCTTCGAGAGCGGGCAGTTGTAACCGTCGCGGTACATGGCATCGACCAGTTCGTTCGAGCCCAGGCGATATCCCCAGCGCGCGCCGTCGAGCAGATAGGGAATCTTCGACATGGCTTCCACGCCGACTGTGAGCATGACTTCGCGGTTGCCTGAAGCAATCTCCAGGAAGCAGTTCCCGAGAGCTCGCAGGCCCGAGCCGCAGGCCATGTTCACTGTGTAGGCGGGGGTTTCCTGCGGAACGCCGCTGCGAAACGCGATCTGACGGCCCACGTTGGGGCCGCCTCCGGCCTGACGCGCGTTGCCCACGATCGTTTCTTCAATCTGTTCCGGTTTGACTCCGGCGCGCTCAAGCGCCGCTTTGGCGGCAATTGTGCCCAGATCGGCGGCAGTGAACGAGGCCAGCGAACCGCCAAACTTGCCGATGGCCGTGCGAACGCCAGAAAGAATATATACGTTATTCAAACGCTCCTCCTAAAGATGAAGTCCAATCAAAGGCGGCCTGAAGAGATTCCGGGAGGGCGCCGGAGCAACGGGCCGTACCGCCCGGACCGGGCAAGGTAAACTGGCGCCTTTCGGCAATGAAGAAGACCGAGCCGGCCGACACGCTGTTCGTGGAGAACGGCGTGTCGATGCCGCTGCCCGCACCGCTGTTACCCGATGCGTTCCCACTCGTGGAGGCCCATGCGCCGACGGGGATTATTTCCCTGTTTCGAAGCGGAACTTCCCGTCTGTATCCACCAGCGCCAGAAGCCGCACGATGCAACCGTCTCCACCCGGCCACCGCCAGGGGAAGCACATGAAGGTGCAGCGCTTGCCGGTGACCGCATCCATGTCCCCGCCCTCGTCGCCCGCGTTCTCGATGCCGGGAATGCCGCCCTTCACCATGAGCGTCTTGTGCGCGGGCTCCCATTCGGAGAAGTCCTGCAACGGATCATGGCCCAGCTCAGTCTTGTACTCCTCGATCAACCACGGGTGCGTCGGTCCAAGGCCGTGGTTGACCAATTTGGTGGCGATAGGATGATCGTTCGCCTGGCAGCCGTAGGCCACCATCTTGATCTTCTTAGCGACCAGCCACTGGGCTGCTTCTTTGCAGGCGCCGGGTCCGTAGCCGAAATACTCGTCGGTGTCGGCCCACTTATGGTGGAAGCCGGTGTTGATGACGACTATGTCGCCTTCCTGGATCTTCGGAGTCGCCTTCTCCAGGAGCTCGGGGGTGATGGTGCCCCATTTGCCCATGGGAATGGAGACGCACACTCCGGTGCCGAACAGGCGCCAGAGCGGGTAGTCGGCGATGGTCGGCGTGCACTCGGTCACATGAAGGGGTGCATCCATGTGGGTGCAGCGGTGCATGATGCCTTCCCACAGGACCTGGTGGACGCCGTCACGCGCGTGGAACTTGTCGATGCTGATGTTCACACTCGGGGTCGACGGCCACTCCGGCATGAACTGGGTGAACGTGTGGGTGAGATCGTATACCTTTAAACTCATTTCCTGATTCCTTTCGCTTTCCCGATTCCGTCTACTTGCCGGACTCGATCCGGGATTTTCCGCTGGGATCGAACATGGCCACAAACCGGACCTGGCATGCATCGCCATGCTCGAACTTCCACGGGGTGGCGGCAAGAGTCATGCGCTTGCCTTTCACGAGATCCACGTCGCCGCCCACTTGCTCGATGGTCGGGATGCCCGCACCGAGAAGGATCTTGTGGGCCACGTTCCACTCGCCATGCTCCTTCTTCCAGTCCAGGCCGGTGGCCTTGGAGTACGAGTCAACGAGCCGTTTCATCTGAGGGCCGCCGCGATGCGGGGCCATGGAAGTGGCAAGCGGATGATCGACGTGCGGAGTGTCCACCGCGACCAGCTTGGGCTTCTTGCTGACCAGCCACTGAGCCGCGTCCTTTGACAGGCCTGGGGCCTCACCGTAGTAAACGAGGCCGTCAGAGTACTTGTGGTGCCAGCCGGTAACGATGACGATGATGTCACCTTCCTTGACTTTCGGCGCCGCTTTCTCAAGGTCGGCAGCCGTGATGACTTCCCAGTTCTTTTTGGGCACGTCCAGCACCGCTCCGTTGCCAAAGAATCGATCGGGAGAGACGGCGGCCAGGTCCGCTCCCTTCTGAATAAGGTGAATGGGCGCATTCATGTGCGTGCCCGTGTGCAACACTGTGGTGGTCCGCCACGCAAGTACGCCGTGCTGCGCGTGCTTAACGCCGCGCACCATTTTGATGTCGGCTTGCCCAGGATACGAAGGGGCGCGTTGGTCCCACTCATGACTGAGCTCTACGAACTGCAGACTCGAGTAAGGATCGGTTACGATCTTCGACGTGGTCATGTGCTTCTTCCTCTCAGTGTGACTGTAGATTCTTCCCAGCCATCCTGTAAAATGCTATGTTATTATCCATCCATACCGTAAAGGCATGGATGGCAATAGGTCCTTAAGCCGATCTCGATCGGTCGCGAGGGATTGGAAAACTCATATCCTTCACTCTGCTGGGATTTCCTCGATTCAAATTGCGAATCGATTTGTGATTACGTGTTTGCATTCGTTCGGGTGCTACCCGGCTGTTAGCACCAACTCGCCTAGGTTGACACTGGCATCGGTCTTCACGGTAACTTCTTTCGGAAGATAGCCCTGATACTCCGCGCGGAGGGTGTATTCGCCGCCAACGACCAATCCCTTGAACTCGAAGTCGCCCAGAAAATCCGTCTCGGTAGTGAAAGTCTTCTGCTCCGCCTTCGACGTAAGCGTGATTTTGGCGCCGTGCACGCATTCGCCCTGCTTGCCGGCCAGCAAAACTTCGCCAGCGACAAACGGTTTGGGAAGGCTGAAGTAATTGACGAGCGACCGCGTTCCCAGTTCTGCTTTGTAGCTCTCCGCCAAGCCCTCTTTCTCCTTCAGCAGCAGAGAGATTTTGCTCTCCCGATCGTCCAGGTCGCCGAAGACCAGCGCCTGGGTGGGGCAGGACTCGACGCACCGCGTGGTCTTATCGCCGTTATCGAGCATATGCGCGCACATGGTGCACTTCTGCGCCACGCTCAAGCCTTCGTTCCAGGCGATCACACCGTAGGGGCAAGAATCCACGATCTCCTTTTTGCCCTTGGCCTTGACAGGATCGATAACCACAACTCCATCGGCGCGGCGATAAACCGCATCGCCGAACTCCGGCCTGATGCAGGGTGCATCCTGGCAGTGCTGGCACATGACGGGCGTGTAATCGACTTTGACCTTGGTCCCGGAACCGTGCGTGAGCTCTTCAATACGAATCCAGGCATGGCCTTCATTCGGCTGCGCCACCGAAACCGGCAGGTAGTCGTTGCCAACATATTCATCCTTGCAGGCCAGAAAACAAGAGTAGCATCCGGTGCACCGCGTCACGTCTACTGAAATTCCATATCTGGGCATATCTAGCCCTCCCACTTTCTCAGCTCGCACAAGGTGGAGTTCGGCGTACAGCCAGGCGCGTGCTTCGAAACCATCCGTGACGAGGTGAGCATATTGACGCAGCCGCCCTTTTCGGTCGAACCCGGCTTGCCCGGCTCAAGAGGATCGTACCTCCCCGTGCACCCATAGCTATGGATAACGCCCCTGGCAACGCGCCAGGTCACTTCGGCGATGCAAAGCACCGAAGCGCGATCATTGTATAGCTCCACGATGTCGCCGGTGTTTACCTTGCGCGCTTTGGCGTCGTCGGGATGAATGCGCGCCGGCCACCAGTAATAGCCGTTCTTCAGCACGCGGTGCAGCGGTATCTCGTTCAGCCACGCGGTGTGATTGTCGTAGTGGGTGTGAAAGCTGAAACGCGGGTGCGGGAGGATGATCTGCAGCGGATACTTCTCATACGGTCCGGTCTTGTATCCCTCCCAGGAGGGAATCCAGTGCGGAAACACCGGCCGTTCCTTGTCGTCGGGCATGTTCTGACGCAGGCTTTCCGAGGCGAACTCGATCTTGCCGGTATAAGTTCCCAGCTCATTGGCCTTGGCGGTGCCGCGTTTCGGATTGCCCGTATCGGCGGTATCGTCGGCGCGGCCCTCGGCGTACCAGCGCAGTCCGGGAGCGGATTTATACTCCTCCGGCCCGGGGCAGGGAATGATGTGGTAGCCCTTCTTCTCGAACTCCTCCCAGCTCAGGGTCTTGGCCAGATCGGAAGATTCGTAAAAGAGCCGCGCCCAGTCGTCTTCCGAATTCCCTTCGGTGAAAAGTTCCTTCATCCCGAGGCGCTCGGCCAGCAGCGTCAGAATCTCGTAGTCGGACTTCGATTCTCCCATCGGCTCCAGGCACTTCTGCTGGCGGACGATCACCCGGTAGTTGTTGCCTATGTGCGCGTTGGTCGTATACCCGCCGCAGGCCGCCCACTCGCCGATGTCAGGTCGCTCCAGGGCGGAACAGGCGGGCAGAATGACGTCGGGAAAGATCGACTCGCCACCATACCAGCAGTCCTGCATGACCACGAACTCCATCTCCAGGCTCTGGTACATCTTCACCCATTTGTTGGTGTCCGACATCGTTCCCATGAAGGAACCACCATAGCGGTAGAACATCTTGACCTTGGAGTGGCCCTCCATCGGATACGTGTTATGAATGAACTGCTGCTCCAGTGTCTTGCCGCAAAAGCCGTCGCCGTAGAAATCTTCCTTGCCGGTGAGAATGGCCTCGGGGAAGGTAAGGCGGAAAAGTCTCTGCTTGGTCTTGTTCTCCATCGCGATCTGGCGCTTTGCAATCCCCGACCTGCCCATCTGTCCCCGCGCCTCGGCGTAGGCAGGAAACCAGATGTCGTGATTGGCCGGAGCTCCCATGGTGGTGCCCCAGATGTTGATTCCCGGCTTGCCCAGTCCTTGCATGGCCATCAACAGCACCATCATGCGCGCCCATTCGGTGCCATAGGCGGTACGGCAGGCGCTGCCTTCGCCACCGCGGCTTCCGCAGCTGACTGAGGTCCGTTTCGAAGCCCATTCACGGGCGAGAGAACGAATCTTGCGCGCCGGAATGCCGGATTCCTGCTCGGCCCACTCCGGCGTCTTGGCGAACTTATCGTCCACCTCGCCCAGAATGTAGGCCTTGAATTCGTCGAAGCCGTAGGTCTTCTCCGCAATGTACTTTTTGTCGTAGAGCCCCTCTGTGATCCACACGTGGGCGATGGCCATGGCCACTGCCGTGTCGGAACCCGGCCGAGGAGCAAGCCACGTGCCGTCCATCACGGCGTTCGTGTAGTTGTAAAACGGATCGATGAAGACCGTCTTGACTCCCTTTTCTTTGAGCCAGACGCGCCAGATCGCCGACTCCTGCCCGCTGTACGTGCCGCGCGTCGAATCCGGATCGTTGGACCAGAAGACGATCATCTCGGTGTTTTTCAGGCCATCTTCCAGCAAATCGAATTGCGGGGGCATGCCAAGACGCCAGTGGAAGCCGTATGTATGCGTCGAGCCCCAATGCCATCCCTCCCAGCTATCCGCATTGTCCAGGATCGGCGTGTAATTGATCATGTGCATGAAGCGATGGAAGGGCCCCATCTTATAACCGACAATCCCCCAGTTGTGATGGCTGGAAGTAATGCCCGTGATCGCCGAGCCGCCGTACGTGTCGATCAGGCGCTTCATCTCGCTGGAGACGATGTCGAGCGCCTCCTCCCAGCTGATGCGCACATACCCCGACTTACCGCGGTTTTGCGGATTGCGCTCACCCTTGGGATCGAAGTCCACGCGCTTCATCGGATAGAGAATGCGATTCGCCGAATCAACGCGGTTTCTTTCCGCATGGACATAAGGCGCCAGACGCAACGCCTTGGGCGGAGAATACTTCTTGCCATCCGCTTCGATTACCCAGGGCTTGTAATCCTCTTCCGCTACCTGGAGAGGGCGAACACGGACGAGTTTACCGTCCTTGACATACACAGAGATCGGACCTCCGCCCGTCAAGCTGGTGAACACTTGCTCCATGACGGCGCTCCTTTGTCAATTGAAGTTCGTGCTTGCAGGGACGTTCACGAGGAATCGTGGCGGGGAAATCATGACCGGCGCTACTCACGAACAGGGCGCAAACCGCCGTTGTCCGCCAAATTACTTCGACCCCTGACCTCTGTCGATAAGCATATACTCTGGGCAGTATGTTGCATAATTTTTTATCTGCATGTTTTGATGCTTTTTGAGTTATAACGCATGGAACTTCGTCACCTCCGATACTTCTTGGCGATCGCTGAAAACAAGGGGTTTGTCAAGGCTTCGTCCATCTTGCACATCGCCCAGCCGGCCCTTTCGCGGCAAATACGCGACCTCGAACAGGAACTGGGCGTGGTTCTGTTTGAACGTTCCAAATCGGGCGTAACGCTCACCTTCCCTGGAGAATGCTTCCTCAAGGACGTGCAGCGAATCTTCACGATCCTTGAAGAGGCGCAGTCGCACGCGCGAAGGGCACAGAGTGGTTATAGCGGGGCACTTTCGATTGGTGTGGTGGAATCCTTTGCCTGGCACGAGGCAATTACGCAATCCCTCAAGAACTTTCAGCATCAATGTCCCGAGGTCGTTCTGAACGTGGCGTTGATGAGTTCGCCCGAGCAGTTGGCAGCCATCCGGAACGAACGTCTCTCCGCGGGATTCCTCTTTGACCGCAGCCCGGAGGACGAGACCTTCGAGGGCATCGCTGTGCTGACGACACGGGCTGTGCTGGCGGTTCCGGAAGGTTCTCCTTATGCGACACATCCGCCCGAGCATCTGGCGGATCTGCATGCTGAGGATTTCGTATTCATCCAGCGGGCCCAGAACCCGTTGCACTACGATCGCATCATCCACGCATGTCACAGCGCGGGTCTTACGCCCAGGATTGTCCAGTCGGGCACAACCGACTCTTCGAATTTGAGTCTGGTGGCAGCGGGTTTGGGTCTGTCGATTGTGCCTGCCGCAACGGAATCGCGCAAACCCAAGAGCGTTGTACTCGTGCCGGTGGGCGACCTGCACGTTGTGATGACCATGGAATTGGTATGGCGTCGTGATTTCCACCTTCCCGCGTTGCAGAATTTCGTGCAGATGCTCCAAGGCAAACCCTTCCCTAAATAGCCAGATCGGTGCACTGAACGCGGCCTGAACAGCACTGTCTCGGGCCTCTGCGACCTCTCTTTCGCAAGTTCGCCGATAGGGCCAAGGTGCATGGGATTGGCTGGGCAATGTTTCACGCAGGAACGGGACGCTTACCGGGAGTGATTCAGGTGACTGAAAGGCGAGTGGTGGTGCAGTTTGAAAATCAGGCTTCAGCAACATCCGCAGGCATGGCCCTGCCACGCCGATCTGCCCTCCTTCACGAGGATGGGAACAGCCGCCAAAGCGGCAACCGAATCGAACCATGCGACATGGAATGCTGCATTGACCGCCAGGCCAGCCAGCGCGATGAGCGCAAGATACGCGCAAGTAGCGGATTGCACTGCATCGGCGGCCAAGGCTGCATTCTTACTGCGACGAGCCTCACGGCGCTTGAGGAAGGCTAGAACAGGCATTGCGATCAGCGCTGCGATGGTGATTGCTATGCCCGCGTAACTCGCTGCAGGCCGCAACCGCAGAGCCAATGACACAACAGCAATCGCTGCCACCACGAAGGCGAGCACAAAAAGCAGAGCTCCAGCTGTTCGGCTTGCCCTCCCTTCCGAAATAGACATGCTCGGAATCCACTGCAAGAGCACAACAGTAGCGGACAGGAGCTCTACTAGGCTGTCGGAGCCAAAGGCCAACATCACAGGGCTGTGAGCCGTTACAGCCGCGTATGCAGAGACGCCGAATTCCACGAGCATCCATGCCAGCGTGACACCCTGTATCCAAAGCACTGAAGCGCGCGGCTTCGGAGCACCAGAGATGGCAGGCTTCGACGACTGAAAACCGGTCTGTACGAGTTCCGGCATATTGTCCCATTCATGATGTCAGGCTCTCAGAAGAGGTGCAAGGGCGAGGGCCGGCTCTAGAGCAGAACCAGAATTCACGTGCTCAAGTGAAGAGTCTTCAATGTGGCTTTTTCTTGGGGAAAAAGCCACTCAGAGGGCGTGCCGTTGGGTACAGCTATTCTGGTTCTGCTGTAGGGGCCAACTCTGGAGCTTCAAACTGCACCACTACTGTAAGCCGCGACAGGCGGTCCGGATCGTCTATCCTTATGGAAGTCTCTTTAGGACAGCTGTGCGCGTAAGAGATCTGCTTGACGCCGTGCCAGCAAGTCAAGGATCCCCATGGATCTCCGCTATCTTCGCTTCTTCATCGCCGTTGCCGAGGAGATGAATGTCACGCGCGCTGCTGAACGCTTGCACACGGTTCAGCCCTCGGTAAGCCGGCAGATCCACCGCCTGGAAGAGCTCGTCGGCACCCCTCTGTTCCGGCGCGAGCGGCACAAACTTGAGCTGACTGAGGCCGGATCCATCTTCCTGAAAGAATCGCGCCTTATCCTGGAGCAGGTCAATCGCGCCATCGCGTTGGCCCGGCAAGGCGCGCGGGCGAACGCAGCCCGGGTCTCGATCGGATTTATCCTGGGCACCGAAGGGCCGATCTTCTCAAGACTCGTCCCCACCCTGCGCCAGAAATATCCCGAGATGCAGCTTTCCTACCGCTCGCTGACCGAGCCGGAGTTGCTCGGCGCCCTTGAGAACAAGAGCATCAATGCGGCGTTCTGCGCTGGGCCTATCGACCACCCTGCGATCAGTACCGAATGTGTTTTGCACCAGAAACTGGTGGTCGTAATCCCTTCCGACCATCCGCTGGCAAAGCTGAAACGGATTCCTGTTGCACGGCTGGCAGAGATCCCGCTCGTCATGCCCTCGGCTGTGGGTTCTCCGAACTATGTGGCGTTTCTCAATCAGGTTGCCAGGTCGGCCGGTGTGGAGTTCAAGACCTTCATCGAACACGATAACGTGCTTGCTGCATTGAATTCCGTCAGCATCGGTGCGGGCGCCTGTCTGATTCCCGATTATCAGAAGGGATACCTTCCCGGCCGTTTCATCACACGGTCGCTGAAACTGGAGCCGGAGCCGACACTCGACCTGCTCGTTGCCTACCGGAAGGACGACAAGCTCCCCGCCCTGGCGAGTTTCTTATCGGTGGTGCGCGAGTGCATGAATCATCCCGCTCCATTGCGCGAAGTGATCTCGGGTTCGCACCCACCGCGGCGGGAGGGAAAGACCCCTGCTACCCATGCCTGACTCGAACCAGCAATTGCAAGCCGCTGACGCTCTCGAAATGCGGGCGAGGCTGGACCTGTTTGAAAGCATCCTTGACGCCTCTGCCGACGGCCTGATGTTCATCGACCGCGACGGCTTCATCACGTATGTCAATCAAAGCTTCGAGAAGATCCACGGGGTCAAGGCCGCCGACGCCATTGGGCGTCATGTCACTGAGGTCATTGAGAACACGCGCATGGATGTCGTGGCCAGGACCGGGCTCCCGGAAGAAAGCGAATTCCAGGTTGAAACTGCGCGCCGTTACATTGTGAGCCGAATTCCCGTTTTCCGCGATGGCCAGATGATCGGCGTCCTCGGAAAAATCGTCTTTCCCGACCTGGACAAGGTCAGAGATCTCGCTCACAAGGTGGAGCGCCTCGAAGGCCGGCTCAAGTACTATCAGACACGGCCGCGGCACAGTCCCGAAACCAACTACACAGCCGAAGATATTGTCGCTGTTGCGCCAAAATCGGCCGCGGCCAAGGCCACCGCGGTGCGCGCGGCTCCGACGGACTCCACGGTTCTTCTGCTGGGCGAAAGCGGCGTTGGCAAAGAGGTGTACGCTCACGCCATCCACGCCTTGAGCTTGCGCGCCCGGGGTCCCTTCGTGCGCGTCAATTGTTCCGCCATTGTCGAGAGCCTCTTCGAATCGGAACTCTTCGGCTATAGCGAAGGTGCATTTACCGGAGCCAAGAAAGGCGGCAATCAGGGAAAGTTCGAGCTTGCCAACTTCGGCACCATTTTTCTCGACGAAATCGCCGACATGCCGTTGCCGGCGCAGGCCAAGCTCCTTCGCGTACTGCAGGAGCAGGAGATCGAAAAACTGGGCGAAGGCCGGCAGATCAAGGTCGATGTCCGCATCATTGCGGCGACCAACCAGGACCTGGAAAAGCTCGTCGAGCAGGGACGGTTTCGCAAGGATTTATTCTTCCGTATCAACGTAATTCCCATTACGATTCCACCCATCCGCGATCGCCGCGAAGACATCCCTGGGCTGGTGGGCATGTTTTGGGAGCAGTTGACCAAGAAGCATGGCATTTACTACAAGATCTTGCGCGACGATGCGATGGAACTGATGCAGAACCATGCATGGCCCGGCAATGTGCGCGAAATGCGAAATATCATCGAGCGCGCTCTGATCGTTATCCGCGAAGATACGATTACGGCGGAACACTTGCGCATGTTGATTCTGGGCGGCGCGGTTTCTGAGAATGACCCTGGCTTGGAAAGCTGCAACCTGGGCGAAATGGTGGCTGCAATCGAGCGGCGCAGCATCGCAACGGCGCTGGCCCGCTCCAATAACAATCGCGCCACGGCCGCCAAGTTGCTCGGCATCAGCCGGCCGCTGCTTTACAAGAAACTGCGCATCTACGGCATCGAATAGACAGACCTGCATCTTTCGGGCCGGCGGGCCGGGTGCGTGAAGGTAAGTTCAGCCACTGAACCTGGGCGCCCCCAGGCGCCTCGTCTTTGGGAACCTGGGAGGCACAGAAGACGCGGCGGGCGATGTGGCCAACGACAGGAACAGGGGGAACGTTCCGTCTGTCCCCTGTTTTGATTGGCACGCGGCGCAGCCCGGCCCAGGGGGCGCCCCGGCGCCCCGGTCGCGCCCTTTCACAAGGCCCTACATCATTGCGTAATTCGCTCTAATTCGCCATGCTTCAGCGATAGATGTAGTCGCCGGCCTTGTAGCGCGGCGGAATGACCGGTATCTGCAGGTAAGAGTCGTATCGGCCGCCGGAGTGGATGATGTGTTCGCCCTTATTGTCGGTCTCCCACGAGAATGGCTCAAACCATCCTTCGCGGATGTAATGGCCTGACACCTGGACTTCGAGCTGCTGACCCTTATGCCAGATCCGGCTGTGCGGGTATATCTCAATATCAACGGGGACGATCTCGCCGGGCGAGAGCTTTTCCTCCTTGAGCTGGGCCTGGACGGGTTGGTACTTCGTGGACAGCTTCGGATCGAGCGCGCGGCGCGAGACCCTCATTTTGCCCCAGGCGCCGGGGTGCGGTTCGCCCAGCACCGACGTCGGCAGCCACTTTCCTTCTTCGTCAAGCTTGCGGATGGCGATGAAGAGATCCATTTCGTTGTTGCCCCTGGCTTCAACCCATAGGCGCAGCCACATATATCCGGTAATCTCGGTTGGCTCGTCGAACTTGATGCGGAACGTGGTGCGGCCTTGCTCGGCCTCATACGAGGCGCTGGACTCGGCGGCCACCGGCTCCCAGGAGAGCGCGCCGCGGCCGGCATCCACGTAGAGACGCTTGTACTGCGTGCGGGCCAGCGGAAACTCCTTCTCCTTGCGGTTGGTCTGGAAGTCGCAGTCGAACGCGTCCATCACTTCCAGGCGAACCTTCGGCGTCAGTTCCCAGCCGTTGCGAATGTCCTTCAAATAGCGGTCGAAAAAAAGCTTCAAGTCCGCAAGATTGGCCGGGTCGTACGTATCGGGCCACTCGAAATCGCGGTGAACGCGCATCCACCTTTTGGATGAACGGATTTTGCGAAACGCCTCCCACGATCCGCGCAAGTGCATGTGGCTCCAGCATGCGGTAAAGTAGGCCGGGATCTTGATCTTCTCCCATTTGGGAATCTTGTCTTCCCAGTACCCGTTCAGGAAGGGATACTTCAACGCCATGGCGCTGTTGTCGTCGATGTAGCCCGAGCCGACCAACGAGCTGGCGATAAAACTATTGAAGCCCAGCGATGGAATGCCGCCTTCGTAGAGCGATTCGCGAAAGAGGTCGCCGGTGCCCTCCCAGGGAGCGATGCAGGCAAGATGCGGCGGCTGCTCGGCGGCGATGCGATATTGCACCATGCCTACGCCGGAGTTGCCGAACATCCCCACTTTCCCGTTCGACCAATGCTGCGTGGCCAGCCACTCGATGAAGTCGTAGCCGTCCCGGCCGTCCTGCGTGCCGAACATGTTGATGTCACCCTGGGAACGGCAAACGCCGCGCGGGTCGGGATTGACGATGGCATAACCGTGATGGCACCAGTAGGCGGGATCGGCCGACTCGAACTTGGCCAGCCGCGACACCGTTCCGGGAGGCACGCCCATCGCCTGCCACTCGTGGTTCTCCTGTTGCCGCTTGCCGAAGTAGCTCCAATTCACGATCGCCGGCACGTTCAGCGCGCCCACGGGGCGGAAGACGTCGGTGTAGATCGTCGTGCCGTCGCGCAGTTGCATCGGAACGTCCTGCTCGCACAGGATGCCCGGCTCGGCGATATACGTGCGCTGATTCAGATCGGGAGAGAATCCGAAGGCGGAGATGTCGGCGGACTCGCCCTCTGAGGGAGAGATGGGGGTTCTCGCCTTCTTGTAGATCACCTCAATCTCTTCGTTTCCGTACTTCTCCTTCACCAGCTTGATGTCGGGCAACGCCCCGGTCGCGGTCTCAGTTACACTCATCTCTCTCGTCCTTTCAGAACTCTCTCCATCTCCAATTGAAATGGCTTACTGCTCAAGCAGGCCGGCCACATACTCGGCAGCCTCGCCGAAGGTTTTTTTGCGCCGGAATTCCATAAATGGAATCTGGACGTCGAATTCTTCCTCGAGGACGGAGATGATCTGCACATAATTGACCGACTTGGCCTTCAGATCCTCGACGAATCTCGTCTCCGCGCTGTATTGGCTGGGTTCGACCTTATACAGTTCAGCGGCGCGCTCAATAATCCTTCCCAGAACTTCACTGTTCGTGCCTATCATGCTGTGCTCCTTCTCAGATTTCGTCCAATCTGTTTTCGCCGCCTTCCCGGGCGGCGCCATCGCGCCCCTTACGACTCCAACAGTTTGTGAAAGCGGTTTGCCACCATGGCGTCGCCATGGAAGCGCACACCCTTGCCCGTGTTCCACATGGCTGTCATGGGATTGAAACGCTCTTTCGACTGCTCCACAAAGAGCGGGAACGGACATATCGTGGTGAGGATTGCCTCGGAATCTTCACCCTCATACGGTCCCCGAGCCTCGCCATCCTCGATCACAATATGCCAGATGCCATCGCCGCTCGCAGAAAAATCGTAGCCGAAGATCCAACTGATGCCCGCGAATTTTTCCGGCCTGGCCTGGATCTTCGCAACCAACTCTTCCAGAAATTCCTTCGGTGTAACTGTGACTTCGCCCACTGCCCATCTCCTCAAAGAAAATAGCTCCTGCTTCAATCAATGCGCCTCAACAGCAACCCTCTTCTCAAAGCCCGACCAGACAGGAATGCCACTATAGACCTTGGCCTCTTCCTGGCCGGTGAGGACTCGCAACGCGCCACACGCCATTGCTTCCAACTCCAGCTCCCCAGGATAAACCTTGACCGGAGCGATGTACTTGACCATCTCTGTAACCTTTTCGACCAGATACTTATCATGAGAGATTCCGCCGGTCAGCAAAATCCCGTCCACCTGGCCATGCAGCACCGCAGCATAGGCGCCGATATACTTGCCGATCTGATAGATCATGGCGTCGTAGATGAGTTTGGCGTAACTGTCGCCGTTTTCGATCATCCTCGCCACTTCGCGCATGTCGGAGGTGCCAAGGTGATCGACCAAGCCGCCGTTCTTGCTCATCAGATCGAGCATCTCTCGCTCTGTGTACTCGCCGGAGTAGCACATCTTGATGACGGGAGCCACCGGGATCGCGCCGCAGCGCGTCGGCGCCATGGGGCCGTCGCCCTGGACAGCGTCTGAAGAATCGATCATGTAGCCCTTGCGGTGCGCGGCGATCGACAGGCCGCCGCCCATGTGGCAGACCACCAGGTTGGTCTCCTCGTAGCGCTTGCCGATCTCTCGGGCGTAACGCCGCGCAACCTCTTTCTGGTTGAGCGGATGGCCCCGGCACTCGCGGTAGACATTCTTCCAACCTGTAATGCGGGCCGAAACCTCCATCTCATCCACGTCGGGAGGGTTGACGACGAAGGCCTGGCCGCCAAACTCGCGCGAGAACTCGTACGCCAGCACGTTGCCGATGGTGTTGGGATGCTTGATGGTGAAGCCGACCCTGGAGTGCTCGAGAAGAATGCCGTTCACCCGGTAGGTGCCGCCAACCAGTCCCACCAGGCCGCCGCCGGCGCTGACGAATGCATCCACGCCAGGGAGCGAATAATTCTGCCGGGCCAGCTCACTGAGGATCGTCTCCTTGCGGTAAGGAAGCTGGTCGGCAATCTCTTTGAACTCTTTCAGCTTTGCGGCTTCGTGGGTTACGTTCGTCGAGAACAGGATGGTTTCGTTTTCGAAGCCCGCCACCTTTGTGGAGGTCGAGCCCAGGGTCATGACAAAGATTCTGTAGGTTCTATCCATAGCGATTCGCTTCTTCTCAGCGTTACCCGGCCTGCTTCCGGCTCAGGCTCTCTGCCAGCACTACGACATTGGTGGTGGCGCCTACGATTTCGGCTACCCCGTGGCCGCGCGACAGATCGGTGACGGGCTTCGCAAACCCTTGTAAGAGCGGCCCGTAGGCACTTGCTTTCCCGAAGATCTGCACCAGCTTGACGCCGATGTTGCCGGCATTGAGATCGGGAAAGATAAGGATGTTCGCCCGGCCGGCCACAGGGCCGACCTCTTTCATCTTGCGCGCAGCAACGTCTGGGATGATGGCGGAATCAACCTGGAGTTCTCCGTCGATCTTCAGATCGGGGCGGCGCTTGTGCACGATCTCCAGAGCTTCCAGCACCCGGTCGACTTTTTCGTGCTGGGCGCTGCCCTTGGTCGAGAACGACAACAATGCCACGCGAGGTTCGAGATCGAGAAGGCAACGCGTAGTGTCAGCCGTGGAGATGGCAATATCGGCCAGCTCGTTGGCGGTGGGATCTGGAACCACCGCGCAGTCGGCATGAATCAGCAATTCGCCGTCGGCGCCTTGAAAGCCAGGAATCGACCAGATGCCCATGCTGGAGATGGTTTCAATCCCTTCCTGCATGCCTAGAAGCGTCTGCGCGGCGAGGATCACTTCGGCGGTGCTGTGGGTGAGTCCGGCGACGGCGCAATCGGCCTCGCCGATGGCCTCCATCAGAACCGCGAAGTTCAGCGGAACCCGCATCATGCGCTTGACTGTCTTGGGGCCTAACGTGGCATTGATCGCCACGTAGCGAGCCACGTAACCGTCAACCAGCGCTTCGTCGGTATTGTCGGCGATGGCGATGCCCTCGAGCGAAACCCCAAGACTCGATGCAAGTGCACTGACTACCTCCGGCTTGCCGACCAGGATGGGGTAGGCAATCCCAATATCCAGCGACTCTCGCGCCGCGCGCAGAATCCGCTCCTCGCCCGTCTCGGGAAAGACCACCTTCTTCGGATGGGCCTTCGCCTTGGATCGCAAGTACTCTTTTACGTCCACAGTCATCCAATCTCTGTCGAACATCCAGACGTGTCGGCACGCTGCTCCGCGCACACCAAGACACTGTGCCGCTTTCTATGCTCGAAATCTACCCGTAAAGTTAGGCGATGAATCGAAAGAATGGAAATACTTTGTTTGAATGAAATCGCTGCTTTTGCGGTATCGGGGCCGCCTTCGCGTGGAAAAGCCCTCCATGCCGCCAGAGAATGGCACGGCTTGGGCGGATTTGCCGTAAATCTGAAGGAGAAATGCCTTAGTAGTCGCCCCAAAATTTCACCGGAGAGATCTTGAGCCGGAGATTGCAGTTCAGGCAGCGTCCGGCCTCGGCCATGGCGGTCTTTTCGTTGAATCCATTGTCGATCACACAGAAGTTCTGTACGCGCTCGGCAGGGTCCGCCAGCACGGGCAGTTGCCGCTGCTGGCTGGCAAAGTCCCCGGCCTTCCCAATCCACGGATCCCAGACGTTATCGGGCGCCAGTTTTTCCTCGATATTGCCATTTCCTCCCAGGTACTTGTCGACCGCCGATGCCGTGCGGCGCGCCGAGGCAATGGCCTTGATGACCGAAGCCGTGCCCATCACCACATCGCCGGCGGCGAAGATGCCGTCCTCACTGGTTTCGAGGGTATATTCATCGACCTCGATGAGGCCGCGCGATGTAAGTTCGACATCGAAATCCTCGGGGATCTCGGGCTTCTGGCCGATGGCAAAGATGACGGTGTCGGCCTGGATCACGTGGTCGGAGCCGGGAGCGTATTCAACCTCCAGCTTTCCGTCCTCAAAAGCGAAAGTAGCAACATCGCGGCACTCGATGCCCGTCACATGGCCGGCCTCATCCAGAATCCGGTAAAAGCCGTGCGACGGATGCAGAAGGATTCCTTCTTCAACCCCCTCGTCGATCTCTTCCTGCGCGGCAAGCATTTTGTCTTTGGGCTCGAGGCAGGCAACATGGATCTCCTCGGCGCCCAGCCGGCGAGCCACGCGGGCGCAATCGAAGGCCACGCTGCCTCCGCCGATTACAGCCAGCCGCTTGCCGACCTTGTAAGGGGTCCCAAGGTTCACGCTGCGCAGAAAGCTGATGGCGTCATAGACTTCGGGAAGATTGTTGCCGGGAATCCGGAGCTTTCCGCCTTTATGGGCGCCCGCGGCAACCACAACGGCGTCAAAGTCTTCGTCGTCGATCAGCGCGCTTAACGATTCGATCTTTGTGCCGGTGCGGATTTCGACGCCTGCCTCGCAAATCTCCTCGATCTCGCGAGCGATGACTTCGCGCGGCAGCCGGTACTCGGGAATGCCGTAGCGCAGCATTCCTCCGGGCTCAGGCAACTCCTCGAAGATCACGGCTTCATGGCCGAGCTTGGCCAGGTAGTACGCCGCGGTGAGGCCCGCCGGGCCGGAACCAACCACAGCAACCCGCTTGCCGGTGGAAGACTCGTGACGCGCCTTCTGCTTCCAGATCTGTAAGGTATCGTGCTCGATGGCGAACCGCTTCAGTTCGCGCAACGAAATGGGGCTGTTGTTCACCTGCTTGCGCCGGCAAACATCCTCGCAGGGATGCACACAGACATAACCCAGAATCAGCGGCAGCGGCACTTTTTCGCGGATCACGGCCGCTGCTTCGGCAATTTTGCCCTCTCCCAGGTAGCGCACATAGCGCATGGTGTCGATCTCTGCCGGGCAATTGGCGCGGCACGGAACCAGCGCCTCGCGCCGCTTCTTGCCCTTCACGAGCTCCGGCTTATCCATGATGGCGGCGGTGGGGCAAACCTCAACGCATGCGCCGCAGAAGCGACAGCCGGCCTCTTCCCAGGACTGCCCGACGGCGATGCCGGCGCTGTTCTCCTCGCCGTGATGCACAAACTTGAGGACCTCGGCGCCGCGCAGCTCGTTGCAGGCGCGCACACACCGGCCGCAGTTGATGCAGCGCTCAAAATCGAAGTTGAACAGCGGATGCGAAACATCGGGAGGAATGCGCTTCGGCCGCCGGCGCACGCTGAGATGCTCGCTGACTCCCGTGAACTGCTTGAGCGATTGCAGTTCGCAGTTCAGGTACTTGGTGCAAGTGCTGCACTCTTCGGGATGGTCGGCCAACAAAAGCTCCATGGCCATGCGGCGCAGATGCAAAATGCGCGGCGTTGCGGTGCGAACCTCGATCCCTTCGGTGGCGCGCAAATGGCAGGAGGCGTGGACGCCTTCCATCCCCTCCAGCTCAACAAGGCACAGCCGGCAAGCGCCGGCAGGCTTCAGATCGGGATGGTCGCAGAGATGCGGAATATAGATTCCCGCGCCCAGGGCCGCGTTGAGCACCGTCGTTCCCGGTCTCGCTTCTACTTCCTTTCCGTCGATCTTCAGTTTGATCATCGCGCCACCCCCTCGCTCACGGCCGTGCCGATGCGGTCGCAGACATTCGCGGGGCAGTGCTTTCCATTGGCATGAGCCTCGAATTCGCCGCGGAAGCGCCGCAACGCGGTCAGCACCGCGTCCGGCGCGTTCCTGCCGTTGGCGCACAAAGAGCCTGCCTTCATTCCATCGCTTAAATCGAGAATCAGGTCGAGATCGCCTGGCGTGCCTCGCCCTCTTGCCAGATCCGTCAGGATGTCTCGCAACTGGCGCGTGCCCTCGCGCCCGAAGGTGCACTTGCCGCAGGAGCCGCTGTGGGCCGCGGCCAGAGCTCGCCGGGCAAGGTCCACAGCGCAGGCGGCGGTATCGGCGGCCAGCAAAGATCCCGAACCCAGCGTGCATCCCGCATTGACCATCTGCTCGTAATCGAGAGCAATATCCAGCTCAGCGGCGGCCAGCCATCCACCGGCCAACCCCCCGATCTGAACTGCCTTCAGCTCCGAGCCTGAAGGAGCACCCCCGCCTATCTCCATCGCGATCTGTCGAAGCGGCGTGCCTATCGGCACTTCCACGAACCCCGAGCGCCGCAAAGCGCCATGCAATGCGACGATCTTGGTCCCCGGGGATTCTTTCGTCCCCAGCGATCGGAACCAGTCCGCATCCTTTTGGAGGATTGCGGAAGCTAATGCCAGAGACTCGATGTCGTCGACAGCCGTGGGCCTCAAAAACAGTCCCTCCATCTCCGGGTGAGGCGGCCGGATGCGGGCATGGGGCTCAAACCCTTCCAGCGCGCCGATCAAAATCGTCTCTTCTCCACCAGCCAATCCGCGAGGCGCTTCGCGAAGCTCGATCTGGCAGCTGAAGTTTGAGCCGAGAATGTTTACGCCCACGAGCTGATCGTCACGCAACTGCTTGAGCGCAATGACAGCTCTGCGAATGGCCACGCGATGGCCGGGATCGACGCAAAGATAAGCTTGATCGGCGCCCACCGCATAAGCGGCGATCAACATTCCTTCCAGCACCGAGTGGGGATCGGCTTCGAGCAGGAACTCAACCGCAGCGGCTCCGCTTGTCTCCAGGCCTGGCGAAGCATTGCCGATGACATAACGCTTTCCCCCGGCCGCCTGGCGGCAGCAGCGCCACCTGTCCGCAAGCACGGCGCCAGCGCCGTTGCGTCCGCGAAGCCCGGCGCGTTCGAGCTCGTCGATGACGCTTTCCGGAGGCATGGCCAGCGCCCGCGCCAGCCCGGCGTACGCGCCATTGACAAGCGCATCGTTCAGATCATCCGGATCGATATGCCCCGCGTTGCGCAGCGATACCCGCTGCTGAGCGGCAAAGAATGGCAGGCTGGTGAGAGGGGGCAGACCCCCAAAACCTTCAGCGCCATCGGCAGCGAGCGCCAGATCGATGCGTGGATTGTCGCCAACCACTACGCTCGAAAGAATCTCCGAGCCCACCTCCGGAGTGACGTTGGCATAGTAAATCCTCGGTCGTCCCGGCTTGGCGATTGCCACAAGAGGCTCCACTTCGCGCCATCCGAGCGATCCTGCCTGAATGATCTGCGCATCGATCTTGTGTCTGGCCACTTCGCTGCTTAATTGCTCAAGGACGGGCAAAGAGCCAGCTGAGCTTCCGCAGATGCCGGTATCGATATAGAGACACGTCTTCTCGCCCCGCAGACGATCAAGTTCGGCCTGCGCTCGTTGACGCATTTCGATGAGAGCCTTCATGACCTCTCTTCCGCCTTCCGGCGGGATTCTCAATCGTTACCCGGCAAATCGGACCTCTCCAGTCCGATTTCTCTCTTAGACTACGTGGTTTAGAACACAAAGTACGTGATTTAGCTCACAGGGCTGCAGCGCCACAAGCGCCCGTATCGACAGAGAAACAAGTTTTGCCGCCCCGTTCGCTTTGCGGCTTTCCTCGAGCCGTTTGGCGCGATTCAATCCAACTCACAAATACACTCTTTTGTGCATTTTCGAATGGCGCACAGAACTCTCCCGCGGCCCTTTTCCCTCTCTCACACTACGCGCTGCGATGGAGCAGCGGGAAATACTTTGTTTGCATGAACTTCAGCAATTTTGGTATTGGCCAAAATCCTTGACCGCATTTAAACTTTTTACACGGCTAATTGCATGGAAATTGAGTTCTGCTGGTGATGAGTCAATTCTCAACGGCAGAAGAGGAGTCTGCGCAGTCGTCAGGAGAGCGAAGATGAAGATATGTTTGTACGGCGCTGGAGCCATTGGCGGGCTTCTGGGTGTGCGCTTGGCGCATAAGGGCGCGGAGGTCAGCGTAATCGAAGTCGGACCCGTGCTCGAGGCGATTCAAAAGGACGGTCTGCAGGTGGAGTCGCAAGGCAAAATGAGCGCGGCGAAGGTGACGGCCACCAGCGATCCTACTTCGCTCGGACCGCAGGATCTGGTCATCATTGCCGTCAAGGGGCCGACGCTAAAGTTCATCTGCTCGAAGGTTGCCTCGCTGATTGGACCCGACACCATCGTCATGACCGCCATGAATGGCATTCCGTGGTGGTTCTTTCATGGCTTCGGCGGTTCGCTTGCCGGAACCCAGTTGAAGTCGGTCGATGCCGACGGCTCAATTGACGCCGGCATCCCAGCAGATCGCATCATCGGCTGCGTGATCAACCTTTCCTGCGCCCTGCTCGGGCCCGGCATCGTCAAGCATGTCAGCGGCAATGCGCTGACCATCGGCGAGCCCAATAACACCGACTCCCAGCGCCTGCGCGCTCTCGCCGAGCTGCTCTCCGGCGCCGGTTTCGAGATGACTGTCACCACTTCGATCCAGAAGGAGATCTGGTACAAGCTGATGGGCAACATGACCCACAACCCCATGACAGCCCTGACCGGCGCCACCGTCGACCGAATCATCGACGATCCTTTGACCTACAAGTTCTGCGTCAACATCATGAACGAGGCTATCGCGGTCGGCGAAAAGTTCGGCTGCAAGCCCGACGATACGCCCGAGCACCGCCAGGAGAAGACGCGCAAGATGGGCGCCTTTAAGACCTCGATGCTGCAGGACGTGGAAGCCAGGAAGGCCGTCGAACTAGACGCCCTGGTCGGCGCTGTAAGCGAGATCGCCGGGAAGGTCGGCGTGCCGGTTCCCTACACCGACGTTCTCCTTGGCCTGACCCGCGTCAAGGCGCAGGTGATGGGGCTTTATCCGGAGACCGGGAAGTAGCCAGGCGAACATTGAACCAAAATCTAGAGCAGAACCAGAATTCACGTGCCCAAACGAAGAGTCTTCAATGTGGCTTTTTCCTGATGAAAAAGCCACTCAGCGGGCGTGCCGTCGGGTACACCTATTCTGGTTCTGCTGTACGGGCGATCGGCATCAGTGCCGGTTGCCCTTTTTGTTTTGAGCGCCGGGCAAGGCGCACTCAGAAGAATCCGCCGATAGCGCCCTTGCCGGATAGGTATACTTCAGTTTTTCGCTTAGCCTTCCCGGCTTACAGTCAATTCTTCTACACGACTGCCGAGCGTCTTGATGTACTCGGCGGCGTGCTCAGCCGCCAGGCGGCCGGTGGTCATGGCAAAGCCCATGGTGTTGCCCGGCAGTTGGAAGACATAGGTATCGCCGTAGATGTCGCAGGCGTCGGTGCCTGAGGCATAGAGTCCGGGAATCACATTCCAGCTCTTGTCGATGACCTCTGTCTTGTAGTTGATCTTGATACCGCCCAGGCTGCCGTAGCCTGCAGGAAAGAGAGTTATCGCATAGTAGGGTCCCTTTTTGAGCGCGCGCAGGTAACGCTTGGGCTTGACGAAGATTTCGTCGTAGCCGTGGTCGCAGAAGTCATTGTACTGAGCCACGGTGGCCTTTAAACCATCGGCACTGATGCCGGTTTTGGCGGCCAGCTCGTCGATAGTAGCGGCCTCGTAGAAGTGCGGATAATTGTTCTCCTGCGCCTTGGCGATCATCTCGTCGATATTGGCTATATTCGGCGTCTGGATCACCAGGTTGATGAAGTCCAGGTAGGTCTTCATCGAGTCCTTGATGGTTTCATCGAAGACCAGGAAGGCGGTGCGGTCCTTCTGCAGCGAGATAGCGTTGCCCTTGAAGCTGTCGTTACCCTCGGCCTCGTTCATAAAGCGCTCGCCGAGCAGGTTAACCATCATGTGCGGCTGATGGAAAACCGGCAGCCAGTCCAGGCCCAGCAACATGGGATCGGCCACGCCGAATGAAAGCTCCATCCTCATGGGAGTGGACATTGCGCCGGCCTCCCATGCCATGCGTATGCCGTCGCCTTCAAGTCCGGGAATGGCGAAGGTATGCAGATCCTTGCCCCACTCATAGCCGGTCTGCTTCTTGATCATTTTGGGGTTGGCTCCGAAGCCGCCCGTAGCGATGATCACGGCCTTTGCTCTAACCGTGATTTCTTCGCCTGATTTGTCTTCGGCGACAACGCCCACGATCCTGTTGCCCTCTTTAATCAGCTTGGTCACCGGAGTCTGCAGCATCAGCTTAACGCCTAGCTCCTTGGCCCGCTGGGTCAGAATCTTGAACATGGTGGCGGCAGCGGTCGGTCCGGGGTGTCCGCTCTCCGGCATCACGATATGCCAGGTCGGGAACGAGCCCGGGAAGTACGACGCCGGCTCTGCGAAAGTTACGCCCTGCTCTATCAGCCAGGCGATTGTTTCACCCGATTTATTCAGGTGCTCGCGAACCAATCGGCCGTCGGCCTGCCAGTGCACGTAATCCATGAAGATTTTGAAAGCTTCATCCTGGCTGGGCTGAAACTGCTTGGCGCGCGTCAACGGGCTTTCGATGCCCAGCGGTCCCATTCCCATATTGGCCGCGCCGCCGGTCGTCGAGCTCTTTTCTAAGGTGATAACTTTCAAGCCCCGTTGCGCTGCTTCAACCGACGCCGCCAAACCGCTGGCGCCCGCGGCTACAATCACTAAATCTGCTTCAAGTTGAGACATTCTATCTTCCTCGCTCCGTTAGGGAATACCTTCGCCCTCAGTCCACACGCAATTCTTGGTAACTGTGCATTTTCTCTCAATGAATGCGCGATTGAAAAATTGTTTCTCCAGAGAGTCACTATCCACAAAAACATTTTCGCCATGTGCTGCAGCGGGGAGCGCATCGCATGCGGCGGTCAACGAAGATCACCGCCCGCCCGCCGACCAGGACGATTTTGCGCAGTCGGCTGAAATCTCCGACGGCGACATACCGTTCTAAGCGCAGAAAGATGCGCTTGAGCCCCAGAGGAACCGCCGCCCCCGCAGGGCCTGGACCCTGTACGCTCTCAATACGCGCCGTATTCCCGCGTGGCCTCCACCCACACGTCGATCAACTCCGGATTGCAGCCCTCCATCTCCCCGATGTCGGTGCTCATAATGAAGCCGCCCCCGCGTCCCAGTTCCAGGCACAGTCTCCGCGTATAGTCCCGTACTTCTTCCGCGGGTGATCCAACCAGCATCGTCACCGGCATGCCGCCCACAATGCACATGGTCTCGCCGAGAACCTCTTTCACCCGGAACAGGTCTCCGCTCTGGAAGACGCCGATGGTTTTGCCCTTGGGCAATTCCAAAAGGTACTTGAGGCGCTGGTCCCATGTGCCTTCCCAAAGCACGAACGGCGTAATTCCCTCCGCGATCACCGCCAGGATCATCTGCTTGAGCTGTGGCCAGTAGAAGCGCTCGAAGACTTCAAGCGACATAAATCCGTCTGATCCGCGATGAAGCGGAACACATGCATGCGTTGCGTGGTTTCTCCGGCAGGCGCTCAGTGCTGCTTCGAGTATGATCGGAGTGATCTTCTCCTCGGCAGCCAGCAGTTTATCGGGGCAACGGCGTATGTCGGTGAACACGCCCCGCATACCCCTGAGCGTGTCTCCGATAAAGTCGAAAGGCGCGGAAATGTGCCCGCCGGCGAAGAAGGGACAAGGCGGAAAACCCAGATCCGCGAGCTTCGCAATCGTCGCAATCGTCTCCTCGACAACCGCGCCCTGCGCATCTGCGGCCTCAGCCAGCGCTCGAAGAGCGGAGCTCACGGCCGGCATCCGCAGAACCGGAGCATGGGAAGCCAGTCCGAAATATCCCAGCAGGCCGATGCCGAGCGGCGGCAGAATAGCGAGCCCCTCCAGCTCTTTGAATACGCGAGGCAGGTACTTCCGGATGGCCCAGTCTGTCGGATCGGCGAGAAAGGCGTCGTAATCCTCTGCCTTCATGAACTCCGCTTCCTGGTACTGGAACGATTGATTTGCATCCAGGCCGTATCCCGGCCACTTCGTCATCCGGTCGCCAAGTGCGCGGCTTAACCCCGGAGACCCGAATGCTCCCAGACATGTATCCGGCTGGAAGCGCAGCGCCGCCTGCGCCAACGCTTCTCTTCCCGCCTCCGGGTTCTCGTACATCTCCTGGCGCGTGATTCCGGCAAGGTCGGCGGGCAAATGCCCGAACATGAGAAACAGCGGGATGCGGTCCGGCTGTCTAAGGTTTGTTGCGTCTACGATGCGCTGCGACCGCTCGGCGCAAAGCTCGGCGGCGGTCTTTCCCCGGTCCAGAGAGAATGGGGCCGTTATTTCTGCCATCTCACCTTCCTCGGGGTTTGATCCATAGGGAACATCTCAACCGGAGTCTCCTTTTCGGATCGGATTATACTCAATTGAACTGCTCCTGAGTGGAACGCCAAGACCGGAGCCGTATGTGCAGGCAAAAAAACCGGGCAATTCTCTGCCCTCCTGGACTCGCCTGCGCAATCGAGAACCCCTCTGGTCGAGATTTCAGACACTGCTCCATCCGCCCTAGTTCATTTGCGGAAAGGCCCCTTCTGCACTAACTTTCGGGGTCACGGCATTTCTCCTTCAGATATAGCCATTGCGACATCGTGCCAGGTTGCGATTCTTCGAGAGGATCGCAACTTGAGTGCACCGGCTCTCGCGATACAGCAGAAGGAGAAATGCTTTAGCGCAGCCCTCCGGCGGCCGGCGCCGGAGAGCTGCGGTTGCTCAGAAATCAAACTTGACAGCAAACTGAATCTGCCGCGAGTTGATGAGCGTGTTGGTGATCTTTCCTGCGTTCGGAGCGACATCGTTGGTGCCGTTGTAGTTTGCCATCGCATCAAAGGTAGTGTTGTAGTTGTTCGAGTACGGGTAGGCGTAGTTGGTGTGGTTGAGAATGTTGAAAACCTCGGCGCGGAACTGGAAGTTCCCCTTTTCGCCCAGCCACGGGAGCTTGGTGTTCTTCACCAATGAGAGGTCCCAATCGGTCTGGCCCGGCCCGCGCATCAGACCGCGCGGCGAATCTCCCAGGTAGCCGGGAGGAATGACAGGGCTCGCCAGGTAGTCCACATAAGCCTGCGGATGGGGCAGGACAAACATGTGCGGGTTGAACCACTGCGTCGGGTTGTGCTGGATGACCTTCGACTTGCTATAAGGAACCGCCGCCGGATCCAGTTGCTGGGCGGCCGCCAGGTTCGCGGTGGTGACAAGGTCGCAGCGGTTGTTGATCGTGTTGCCGCCCACGTCTTCAATGCCCAATTCGGCATTGGAGGTGGTTTGGCCGTATTCGATCTCGCAAGCGAAGGGATAGCCGGTTTGGTAGGAAACGATGTTGGAGAAGACCCAGCCCTTCCCAAGAGTAGCAAGAGCTTTATTGGAATGAACGTTGGGAATGTTGTAGACCATGTTGGCGCGCAGGTTGGCCTTGGCGTCGAAGGCTGTGGGTCCCTTGTCGACGCTGGAATTGAAGGGATCCATGGGCAGGTTCGAGCCTTCGTCCCCGCTTCCGATATCGCCCTGGGTGGTGTCCTGCACCTTCGACCAGGTGAAAGCAACCTGGAATTGCAACCCATGACCCATCTGCTTGGCAAGCGCGGTCTGCAGAGCGTTGTAATAAGAATCTGCGTCGGTTGTGATCAAGACAAAATTGGTCACATTGGGATTGAGCCGGTACGAGTTCCCGAGAGGCGCGTTGCCCGGATAAAGCTGCCCATTGAAGACCGGGTTTTTGCCGTTGTTCCAAGCCACGGTTGCCGGGATCGTTCCATCCGGTAAAGCCGTGGTGCAACCTGGGAGGCTGGCCGTAGTCGAGTTCGGCATGTTGCAAGGCTCGGGCGGGTTGCCTTCGACGTCCCGGCGCAGGTGAATGCCGCGCGAGCCGGCGTAGGCCGCCATGAGCACCATGTTGCCCGGCAACTGCTGTTGAATCGTCAGGTTGTACTCCTGAATGTAAGTTTTCCGTTGGTTGTAGACACTGCCGGAGATCGAAGGAGTGAGACAGCTCGCCGCGTTGTTGGCGGCGTCTCCGCCTGCTTGACCTCCGCCATAATATGCCAGGGAGCCCAGCCCTGCGTTTGAGGGGCTGCAATATCCGTTCGCGGGGTTTACGTTATGCGGGATCTCGAAGGGCCAGAAGGGAAAGCTCCCGCCAACCAGTGGCGGACCATATTCGGGAAATTGCGCAGGTGTCTCGTTGCCGTAGTTGGCGAAGACATTCTCGATGTTGGAATAGGGCGGCGCCATGATCGCCTGCTGGCCCAGCTTGTCGCCGATGTTGCCGAGGTCGTAATAGATGCCGTAGCCGCCTCTCACCGAGGTTTTGCCGTTGCCGAGTGGATTCCACGCGAACCCCACTCTCGGGCTGAAGTTCTTCTTCGTCGGATTCTTCCAGATAGGGCCTATCTGGGCGACGCAGGTGGAGGGGTTGTTGGTCGGTGAGCAGCTCGATATATCGCCTTTGGCGATATTCGTGTAGCCGGAATCCCTTCCCGACCTATCCGTGGGCACCGTCATGGGTTCATAGCGCAGCCCCAGGTTTACGGTGAGCCGCTGGGTGGTCCGCCAGTCGTCCTGCAGATAGCCGCCGGCCGTCCAGAAAGTGTAGACGCGCTTGGAATAGCTGGGGACGGGTGGTTGCCTCTCGAAGGACTGCGCGAGCGCGTAGCCCTGCAAAATCGAGTCGCCCAGAAAATCTCCATAGGTTTCACCGCCTATTGGAACTCCCGCAAAGACATCGGGCATCACGTTGACGGAACCGAAGATCAGGTCGTTCCAATTCGGATCGTTGAAGTGATTGACCAGGAAGCCCATCTGGAGAGAATGCTTGCCCTTGGTCCAAAACAGGTCATCGCCGAAGCTGATCAGGTTCTGAATCAGGTAGCCGGGAGCCACCGTGGAGGGACCAATGGTGGTGAGGCTGGTGCCCACAAGCAGGCCGATCATGCAGTTTCCGCCGGGGCAATCGCCGGATGGGTCGTCGGGGTTCGAGATCAACGAGGTCTCACCGGGCGCCTCGATCTGCGCCTTCGCGGCCGAGCTGGAGGGCAGCGTGAGGGTGCTCAGGTGCGTTCGCGCAAACGACAACCGCGCCGTATTGAGCAGAGCCGAACTGAAGATGTGGCTTTCGGCCATGGTCAGAAAATTCGACATGCTGATATCGTGATCCTTGAACTGAGGATAGTTGTCGGGTTTCTCCACGCGAGCGCTGTCGACGGTGTAGCGAACGAAGCCGGTGTCGTTCGACGAGAAGTTCTGATCGACACGAATCTGCCCGAAGTCTTCGTCCGCCGTTTCAACGTTCCCCTGGCCGGGGCCATAAACGAACTCGTCCAACCGGCCGCCGTTGCTCGTGTTCGCCACGTTGGGGTAAGGGAAGAGATTGGCAATGGCCACCATTTTGGGATTCACAGTTCCGGTCCAGTTCGGCACAAGCACACCACTACTGTTGGGAACGACAGGCGGACCGGAATTCGACGAAGTCCCGACCGGGAAGCCTGACGGATATGCCGCGCAGGGGTTGCCGGTCGGCAGAATCACGTGGTTGGCCTGGGTCACGGTTGCCCCAGTCCCAGAGGCGGCGGTCCAGCACTCCGGCGGCATGGTGCTGTCGATAGGGACATAAAGCGGGTTGCCCGTGGATTGGCGCAGCCCTTCGTAGTTGGCGAAGAAGAAGGTTTTGTCCTTCTTTAAGGGACCGCCCAGCGCGCCGCCGAACTGGTTCCTCTTGAACTCCGGAATACGCTTGCCGTTCAATTGACCGGATTTGATAAGGGGCCAATCGAAGTAGTTGTTGGCGTCGAGCACGTTGTTGCGCAGATACTCGAAGACATCGCCGGATAGCTGATTGCCGCCGCTTTTGCTGACGATGGTTGTCTGGGCGCCCATGCCGGAGTAGTACTGACCCCCAGCGATGCTGGTGATGACCTTGTACTCCCTGACGCCGTCCATGCCCAGGGTGGTGCCCAGCACCGACGAGGCATTCAGGCCGTGCGCGTTGACGGTGAGCGTGCCATCGAGCGCGACAATATTGGAGCGAACCGGGGCGCCGTCGCTCGAATACATGGTGCCCGAGGCTCCCTGCCCCGCGTCCTCTTGCGTGTGCTGCGTAATACCGGGCTGCAGCAGGGTCAAGTCCACATAGTTCCTTCCATTCAACGGCAGTTCCGCAATGGTGGCCTCGCTGACAAGAGAACTCATTGTGCTCGACGTAGTATCCACCTGAACGACTTCCGACGAGCTGACCTGGACGGTTTCAGAAACATTGCCCACCTGCAGGGTAAAGTTCATCACCGCCTGCTGGTCCACGGTCAGCGTGACGTTGCTCGCCGATTCTTTCTTGAAGCCGGTTTGGTTGACGGTGATGTTATATTTGCCCACCGGGAGCGCCGGGAAACGGTAGAAGCCGGTGTCGTCGGTGTTAAAGGTGCGGGTCAGTCCTTCATCGTTTTGTACGGTTACCGTTGCGCCGACGACGACGGCGCCATTGGCATCCTTTACCGTACCGAGAATGGTCCCGGTTGACACCTGTGCATACAGGTACGACAACGCCACGAAAACGAACATGCTGACTAGAACGAAAATCGATCTCTGCGAGCGACGCCAAATATTAGTCACGGTTTCCTCCAAAGTTTGCTCTTAAACCCTGCTTGCATTGGCAGGCTCAACGGCAAAACGTCGAGCCGCAACGCACGATCAGTTGCGACGATTCGACCGAAATGGCCCCGGTTCATACAGGGAACCACGAACGATTTGTGTTTTTCAAGCGTCAGTTCTCCTCTTGAAAGCCCACTTCACCCGAATTCGAGCTCGGATTCGTCATGAACATCCGCAGCGCAACTTGCCGCCATACACCCCTACGAAGGCGCCCAGGCTGACCGATACCGGCCAGCTTTCAGGCACAATAGAACCCACGCAAGGAGAACAGCGTGCATGATCTCTCAAATCTGAGGGAAATGGCAAGTTGTTTATGTAGAGGGCGGGTATTTACACAATCGATGGCCCTCATATCAGGAATGGCATCGAGTCTAAATAATAGATTCCGAATGCCTTAACTGAGCGGCTGACCAACCTCAAAGGTATTGGAGGAGAAGGTACCCCGGCAACTGCTCCAGAAGTTCCGCGCACGGAAGCGGTAGCGCTCGTCGCCGCCCAGCATCGGAATCAGCTTGCTGGCGCCATCCCACTCGAACACGCCCTGCGGCAGCACCAGAAACAGCTCGGCAAGTTGAGAGTTCTGCGGCGAGGGCGATGTCGGCTTGCCATTCGGCCGGTTCACTCCGTCGGCAGGATCGGCCTTTCTTTTCGAACTGCAAAAAGCAAACGGGGGGGAGCATTTCTGCTCCCCCTGCCGGTTGAAGTTGAAGTGTGCGGCCTAGAACGACAGACGCAGCGAGAACTGGAACTCGCGCGGTTTGTAAGTGGGGGCCATACTATTGACTGTGCCGAAGGTCGGCGTGCCGTAACTGACGTTTGGCGTGCCGAAGCTCGGCTGGTTAAAGGCGTTGAAGGCATCGGCGCGGAACTGAAGCTTCATCGCTTCGTAGACCGGGAAGTCCTTCGTCAGCGACAGGTCGAGGCGCTTTGCATTGGGTGAAAGCACGCTGTTGCGCTTCTCGTTGCCCAGCAGGCCGACGGTCTGCGGGACGAACACGGAGGTGTTAAACCAATCCACATGTGCACTCTTCGAAACCTTCTTGGGTCCGTTGTTGGCGTTGCCGGTCTGGTTAGGAGAATCGGCGGGTGGACGCCAATAAACTCCATGACTCAAACCGCTGCGGTCTCCCTCACAGCCCGGCCCTCCGGGGCACTCCAGGACACTTGTCGGCAAGCCCATACTCCAGAACCAGATGCCGCTGATGTTCCAGTTCTTGGCGATGTAGCCAACCGGTCCCGTAAGGTTGCCGGCGGGGATCAAATAAGCGATCTGAGCGGTGGCTCGGTGATGGACACTGAGATCGCTCAGGCCGTAATCGTATTGTTTAAAGCCCTTGACAGTCACCGGGGTTCCGCTGCCGTTGTCCATCTGGCAGCCAGCGCGCACGCACTCGACGGGACGGCTTCCGCCTTCACCCTGCGGCGAACCGTTGTCCATGGCCTTGGCCCAGGTGTAGTTGGCGTTGACCATCAGGCCCTTGGAAAGACGCCGCACGATGGTGACTTGCATGGCGTTGTAATTGCCGGTGGCGTCGCTCGCGGTTTCGTAGATTGCATCGCCGGTCAGATCCTGGCCATCGGCGGTATTGGCGGGGGTGTAATACGGGGAACTGCCGGCGCTGCCAAAGAGACCGGAGGTCGTAGGTTGGTTGACGTCGGGAGCTACCGGCATGTGGCGCTCGAGGTTGCCCACGTAGCCCAGGGTGACGACGTTGGCTCCGAGTTGTTTCTCAATTTCGAGACTGTACTGAGCGACGCGGCCCGACTTCAGTTTGTTCTCCACAGCGTCGATCTCCGTGCCGGGGGGCAAATCGGCAACATTGGCAGGATTTAAAACCGGCTCCTGGATGCCCGCGGCCATGTTGATGGCGCAGGTCAAGGGGTTTGCAAGGTCGCAGGTCGTGTAGCCATTGGTGATGGGAACGCCTGGCACAGCCTGGCCAGCCGCTACGTTGGAGCCGTTGCCGTAGATAATGCTCGCTTCATACGGGACGTTGTCCAGAGCGATATCCGTGCCGCCACCTGTTTCGTTGTCGAAGTAGGTGAGGCCGAATCCACCCCTGACCACAAATTGATGGGCCAGCGAAGCGGCGAAGCCGAGACGCGGCGAGAAGTTGGTGTACTGGGTTATCACGCCGCCAGTAGACGAGCCCCGATAAACGCCTTTCAATTCCGGCGATTCGATGACGCCCTTGGCTTCGTTGAAGTTCGACAATGCGCCATGCTTGTCGGTGAGGGGCGTAAAGACCTCGTAGCGTAAGCCCAGGTTGAGGGTCAGCCAGTGGAGGATGCGCCAGTCGTCCTGGGCATAGGCGCTGGGCTCCCAGGAACGGTATTGCGGGAAGTTCAACTCGACCTGCTCTTGCCCGCCGCCGGAAAGGCCCTCGACCATATCGCCCAGGTCGCTGCCCGTGACGTTGCCGAAATTCGAAAACGTGCCGCGGGCAAAGGGGCTTTGTATGCGGGAGAGCTGGCGGCGAATCAGACCGGCGCCGAGTTTCACGCTGTGTTTGTCGCGATTCCAGATCAACGATCCCATGTACTGATAGCTCTGGCTGGTATTGTGCAACGGGCTGAACGCGCTGTCGCCCAGGAACAGACCCGGTCCCATACCCGGAATGCCGTAGTTGTTCAGGTTGATTGACGGCAACCCTTCGCTGGCGCCGCCGTAGGGCGAGTTGACGCAGTATCCGGTGCCGGCCGAGCAAGCCGCGAATCCCAGATTGGTGGCCGCGTTCGGGCCGGAGGTCACATCGGCGGAATTCTGGAACCGGTTATAAGCGGCTTTGGCTTCGAAGAGCAACGACGCCGAGATGGTATGCGTCCAATCGAGCCCCACGCCGTCCGTGTTGATGTTCGACGGCGCGGTCTTGTCGTAGGTCATGCCGTTGATGGTGATGGGATGGAAAGGATAGCCGATACCGGTATAGGTGTGGTTGTACGAGTAACGGCCGAAGAGAAGATCCTTGTTCGTGAAGTGATCGTCGATGCGGGCGTCGTAGGTGTTCCAGTTCTGTGTTGTCTTGGTATTCCCAGTGAAGTTATTGACCGTAGCGGTTGGGTTAGACGGTGCAGGCATGAGCTTATAGAGATTGAGGCCCAGCGCCGTGGGAGTGATATGGATGGTATTGCCGGTGATCTGATCCACGAAAGAGGTCGGGACGCCGGCGCTCGCGTTGTCCAGCACCGCCCGTTCAGCGGCGTCGGGCACCGTACCAACCGCGGCGCCTGTGGCGTTGATCTGGCGCATGCCCTCGTAGTCACCGAAGAAGAAGATCTTGTCCTTGCGGATCGGCCCGCCCAGGCTGCCGCCGAACTGGTTCTGCCGGAGTTCGCCCTTGCTGTTTGCAATCCAATTGACGGAGTCGAGCGCGTCGTTGCGGTCGTACTCGTACAAGGTACCGTGGAAGCTGTTACCGCCGGCCTTGGTGAGGACGTTCATCACGCCGCCCACGGAGCGACCATACTCGGCCGGCGCGATGTTGGTTATTACCACGACCTGGTCGATGGCGTCGAGCGAAGGCTTGATGACCTGCGTGCCAATGGAGCGCTCGTTGTTGTCCATGCCGTCGACCATCTGGTTGTTGTAGACATCGTTCATGCCGTTGGCGGAGAAGACCGAGGTCGGGCGATAGTCATCAGCGTGCCCACCAATGCCTTGTGCGCCTCCAGGGGCGTTCGCGGCGCCCTCGGTGACCCCGGCCGAAAGCTGCACCAGGTTTTGGATGTTGCGGCCATCGAGCGGCATGTCGGTCACCGCGGTGGAAGTGATCGTTGTGTCCAGAGTGGACGTGTCGGTCTTCAACTCCGGAGCCGCCGACGCATCGATCTGGACCGTCTCCACCTGGCTGCCCACTTGCAAATTGGCGTCCACGCGGGCGCGGTCGTTGTCGTTCAGGGTCAACTGCTTGAGCACAAAGGTCTTGAAGCCCTTGGCTTCTACAGTCACCTTGTAGGTGCCCACCTGCAAGTGGCTGAGCACATATTCGCCATCGCTCGTGGTCTTGGCGACGGTCCTGATTCCCGTGCTAAGATCGAGGGCTGTTATTTGAGCGCCTGGTACCACCGCTCCCGACGGATCGGTCACCGTACCGAGCACATCTGCGGTAGCGACTTGCGCGTGCAGCGGTCGTGGAGCGAGTACGGTGAGGAGTCCGGTGATCATGGCAAGCGCGAGAAGAAATAGGCCACGGTGTGGCCGGTTCTCGCCGCATTGGTCACTGGTTCTCAAACAAAGAAACGGATTGCTTCCGATGGTGCTGGTCATCTTATACCTCCGTGAAACAGTTCAAATTGTTTCCTCTAACGAGCGAATTTCATGCTCTGTAGCTTTGTGAAAGATCTCTCGATCCCATCCAGTCCCGAAAGCCCTCGCGGGCTCCGTATCCTCTATAGATACATTTCTGACGCAGAACTCCTTGCGCTCAGAAACACTCCGCCGACCCTAGGTTGAATGCGAGCACTATATTCGCTCATTTGCGATTGGATTGACGAGTCTTTTTCCGCAATATTTGAAATTGGCAAAATCGATACAACATCCGGCTGGTCCCAGAGCCGTTACAGCCTCACACTTGTAGGAGGGGCGACGGAAGCCGCATTGCTTCGCAGTCGCTCTACACGTGCGGATTCCGCACAGCGAACATCCACATAATCGATTGTCCCTGGCATTGACTGCCACGGAGAACGGGGACTAGAGTGTGTGCCTTACGGCGATTCCAGAATTGCTATGCCCTTGACAGTCGGTGCAAGGTCGCCGCTCCCTGTTGGTCGCGTCGACTCGAATTCATTGGGTTCCGGGGTACAGCTATTCTGGAATCGCTATAGCGGCACAAAAGACGGTATTGAACGATCGCGCCGAGTCGAATTCGAGCTGATCGCTGCGCACGGGGATCAGGGTGCGTAGCCGGCTGGCGTAGTCGCGCCGCGGTTCCTTTCAACTCTCCGCAAGTGCGGACATAACCTTCACGGATTCGCGATTTTCTGGAGATCTCAATGAATAATAAGCAAGCAAGACGCAAAGGAAGCTGGATCGCGTTGGGCGCAGTGGCCGCACTCGCGTTTCTGGGCACACACGCTGTCAGTCAAGGGCCCGAAGGGCCCCCCTCGCCGGAGGCCATCGCTGCCGCGGCATTGAACCGCACCATCGTTGCTGGCGACAGTTGGATCGTCGACAAAACCACAACGTTGGAGAGCTTGAATGTGCAGTCCGGCGCCGCCATCGCCGCTCCTGCCGGGCACAGCCTCACCATGACTGTCGACGGAGTTGAATCGGACATCAAGCCCGGCAAATACAAGGGCAACATAATCCTTACCGTAACCGACGAATACCCAATCAAATTCTCCGATCTTCTGATCCACCATTTCCGGCAGGCTATTCTCCTTGACAAGAACGGAATTGTGAAGGAGAAATCCGTTTTAGCCGCGGCAGGGAACTACTCTTTGAAAGATGGCGTGCTGACGGGAGCCCATATCGAGTCAATTGGCGAGAATTTCAACGGCATTCTGGTAACCGGGGGCGCCTACACGATCAAGAATGCTGTTATCGACTTTGTTGGCAATGGCGGAAACGATTTTGCGGGTTATGGCGCCGGAATTATGTCCGACGGCAAGGACACTTCACTCATCGTGGACGGAGCAACAATTCAGACGCACGGCGCGATCCGGACCGCGGTGATCGGCAACAACGGCAGCAATCTGATTGTCAAGAACTCGCGGATTTCCACTGCGTCAGGCGTGTTACCGGAGGGCTATGTATCGAACGTCTCATTCGGGGAAATGATGGACGCTCCGTGGATGCTTGGAATCAAAGGCAATGTCCGCGCAACCGATGTGCTGGGCGATAACACCACATGCACTTACATCAACTCTGACATTTCTTCCAACGGCTGGGGCGTACTCTCCGTTGATATGAGCCATAACATCAAACTTACTGCCATCAACAGCAGGATCAGCGTGACCGGCAAAGCTGGATATGGTTCCTATGCAATCGGTAATTCGACAAACTCCTTTTACGGAAGTGTCATCGATGTTCCGACGCATGGCCTCATCGTTACCGGCGGCCACGGTATCTTCGCCGCGAGCACGCCGGAGAATGTCGCCGGGCTCAATGCGGATCTAAAGCTTCACTTGACGGACGCGGAGTTAGCTTCTTTGAAGCCCGCACAGACTCGAGTAAATTCTGCCCGCTTTGGCGTGATGATATGGGGCGAAGCCACCATCAAGATCTCCGACGGCACCATATTCAACACCGGTGAGGCGACGTTTATGGTTAAGGGCTCCCCGGCGGATATTGATGTGGACGGGTCGAAGGGCGCCCAGTTGAACTCCGCAAACGGCGTGATTCTCCAGGCGATCAATAACGACGATCCGGGTCCGGTCCTGGTAGACGGGATCAGGGAAAATATAGGAGTTTATCACGATCCAGCCGCCGCTCCTGAAAAGGTAAAGGACTTCGAACTGACTGCTCAACATAAGAGCGACATCGTGGCCAGGTTCTCGAATATCACTCTGCACGGCAACTTCTATAACGCGGTGCGCGGCCAGATGGTTGGCGGTCCCGAGGGAGGCGCGGCTCCCGATCCAAATGCACCGCCTGCCAAAGCGTCCGGCATGAACCTGGTTCTTAACTTCGATAACTCAGCGGTCACAGGAACAATTACCGCCGCAAGAGCACGGCACGTCAAGAATCCGATTACTCCAGCCGACTATCTGATGGTGGCCGAGGTGGTAAACACTCCTGAAGCAGCGGTCAATAATGGGGTCGTTGTCTCGCTAACTCACTCCACCTGGACGGTAACAGGAACGTCTTATCTGACTAGCCTGACCCTCGCCAACAACTCAATCGTTACCGCGCCTCAAGGGCAAAAGCTCACCGTGATTGTTGACGGAACCGCGAAGCCGCTCCAGGCGGGCTCGTACAAAGGTGCGATCGTACTAGAGGTGACTCCGGCAATGTGAATGCCAATTGCAACTTCAGCGGCCGCGTAAGTTCTGGGGCTATATCTGAGGCGCCCACGCGGCGGTGATGGCAGGAATAGTCTGAACCAGCGCCAAGCTCCTCCACGGCTTACCGTGGAGGAGTGACCATCGTTTCGCTCTTCAAGACGTCCAGCGATGCGCAACGCCCCTTGTTCGGCCCCGCTTCACCCGTGTTCCTCATCACTGCATTGCCTTGCGGGATGCGTTAGCCATGAGGTAAGGCGGTGTGTCCGTAGTCACCGAGGATCCGCCTTGGGGCTAACTCTTGTAGTTTGAGCAGCTTCATCTCGACCGCTCAAGCCGCTCCGTTCCCCGGCCCGTTCCTCGCGTCAGGTTCACTTGCGCCGGAGCATTCTTATGGCGGATTTTCGCGGCCGTAGCCGGCGGAACTTTCTCACGCAGTGTCTCACAGGCGCCGTGGCCCTAGGTGCCGGCTCCAGCCTGTGTGCGCCGGCACAACCTGCCGCACCCGCCGCGAAGTCCCGCGTCATCATTGCCCGCGATCCCGAACTGCGCGGCTCGGGTTCCGCGCCCGATACGCACCGCATCGAGGCACTCCTCGACCGCGCCATGCTCGCGCTCTTCGCCGGCGATCGCGCAGCGGCAGCCACGCCCGAAAACACCATCGCCGCATGGCGGCACGTCGCCGGTCCTGGTGACACCGTCAGCCTGAAAGTAAATACTCTCGGCGGACGCGGCATCTCCACGAACATCGAACTCGTCAACGCCGTCTGCGAGCGCCTGCTTGAGGCCGGCGTCAAGCCCGCCAACATCGTCGTCTGGGACCGTGACAGCGAAGAAATGGAACGCGCCGGCTTCCGCATCGTCATCGGCGGCGACCGCGCGCAGTGTTACGGCACAGACCGCGTCGCTTACGAGGACGATCTCTCCGCGTGGGGCAGCGTAGGCAGCCGCCTGTCGAAAATCCTCACCCGCTCCTCGAGCGTCCTTATTAATCTCCCCGTGCTCAAGGATCACGACGGCGCCGGCGTCACCATCGCACTCAAAAACATGTACGGCACGATTCACAACCCCAACAAGTACCACCCCAACGGCTGCGACCCTTACGTCGCCGACCTGAACATGCTGCCCGAGATTCGCTCGCGCATGAAGCTCGTGATCTGCGACGCCACTACAGCCATGTATGAAGGCGGCCCTGGGTTCAAACCCGAACACAGCTGGAAGCCGAACAGTCTGCTCGTTTCACAGGATCCGGTCGCTCTCGACTCGACCGGCTGGCAAATGATCGAGCGCAAACGCGCGGAGATGGGCCTAAAGACCCTCGAAGCCGACCAGCGGGCGCCGCGCTACATCGCCACCGCGGCTGACCAGGAACATCGCCTGGGCCATTGCGATCCCAGCCGCATCGCGGTTGTTGAGGCGTAACCGGCGCCAGGAGGTAAAACATGAACTGCGAATTCGTTGCCACAGAAGGTCTCGACCGCCGCTCCTTCCTGAGGTGCGCGCTGGCTTCGGGAGCGGCTCTCGGCGCCGGCACATTCGCCGCGCCCGGCGCCGCAATTCCCGTTGCGTCTGGCGCGCAGGCGCAAAATGACGCGCAGTTCACATTCGAGGCAAAGTTCTACGAGAAGCAACCCAACCGCAAAATCAAGTGCAAGCTCTGTCCGCGCGAGTGCATTGTGGGCGACAAGGAGCGAGGCTACTGCGGCGTGCGCGAAAACCGCGGCGGAACGTACTACACCCTCGTCCACTCCCGCGTCTGCGCCGCCCACGTCGACCCCATCGAGAAGAAGCCGCTTTTCCATTACCTGCCCGGCACCAACGCCTTCTCCATCGCCACCGCTGGTTGCAACGTCAACTGCAAGTTCTGCCAGAACTGGGACATCTCCCAGTCGCGTCCCGAAGAGATTCCCGCTCAGTACGTCTCTCCGCACCAGGCAGCCGCCCTTGCCCGCGAATACAGTTGCCCCACCATCGCCTACACCTACAGTGAGCCGGTCATCTTCGCCGAATATCTGATGGACACCGCCGATGCCGGACACGAAGCGGGCGTGCGCAGCATCGTCGTCTCCAACGGCTACATGCAGCACGACTCGCTCCAGCAGGCCTACGGCAAGATGGATGCAGTCAAAATCGACCTCAAGTCCTTCTCCGAGTCCTACTACGCCAAGGTCGTCACCGGCCAGTTGAAGCCCGTGCTCGAATCGCTCGTCACCCTGCGCAAGATGGGCAAGTGGACCGAGATCGTTTACCTCGTTGTGTCCACGCTCAACGACGATGACGCCGGCTTCCGCGGTCTCGCTGCGTGGATCAAAACCAATCTCGGCCCCGATGTCCCGCTCCACTTCACGCAGTTTCATCCCGAATATTTGCTCAAGAATCTGCCCATCACGCCGGTGGCGACACTGGAGCGCGCCAAGTCCATCGCCGATGCCGAGGGCCTGCATTACGTCTACATCGGCAATGTCCCCGGTCACCCCGCGCAAAACACCTATTGCCCGCAGTGCCGCAAGATGCTTGTGGAACGCGTCGGCTTTACCGCCAGCCAGATGCTCATCCGCAAAGACTCGACGTGTCCGTCCTGCCGGCATCCTATCCCCGGTATCTGGCATGCGTAAGCGTGCCCAGGAGGTCTTGCACACATGAACCGAAAGAGGAGAACGATTATGGCTTGGTTTGTGGCGCCTCTCGCTGTCTTTGCAGTCACCGCACCCCTACTGCACGTCCGCGCCTCTGCGGGCGCTGCTGTCCAAGAAAAAGTCCGGTCTGCCGCGGTCGCCGGCGCATTCTACCCCGCCGACCCCAAGGCGCTCTCGCAGATGATCGACGACATGCTGGCGAAAGCCTCGCCTCCGCCCGTCGATGGCGAAATCATCGCCGCGGTCGCGCCCCACGCCGGCTATCAATTCTCCGGCCCCGTCGCCGCATGGACCTACGCCGCGCTCCAATCTCAGGCAAAGGCGGGGCACAAGTACTCGCGCGTCGTCCTCATCGCTCCCACGCACTACGTGGGCTTCGACTTCACCTCGGTCTACGACGGCGACGCCTACTCCACGCCCCTCGGCGAAGTTCCCGTCGACAAGGAGTTCGCGCGCCGGCTGGTCAAGATGAGCTCCACCATCCAGCTCTCCGATAAAGGCCACCAGGCAACCCAGGACGCTCCCGAGCACTCCGTCGAGGTCGAGCTGCCCTGGCTGCAAGAAGTTCTCGGCAACTTTGAGCTGGTTCCCATCGTCATGGGAGACCAGAGCTACGACAGCAGCCGCGCCCTCGGCGTCGCCCTCGCCAAGATGCTCCGCAACGACCACGACACGCTTGTCCTTGCCAGCTCCGATCTCTCCCACTACCACACCTACGACGAAGCCGAAACTATCGACCACAAAACTCTCCACGCGCTTGAGGCATGGGACTACCTCAGCATGTCGCGCAACTTCGAGACCCGCGTGTGGGAGGCCTGTGGCGGCGCGCCCATCGTGGCTGCCATGATCTACGCCGAGCGCATGGGCGCCAACAAGGCTGAGGTGCTCCGGTACGCGAACTCCGGCGACACCACCGGCGACCACTCGCGCGTTGTCGGCTATAGCGCTGACCTGTTCGTCAAGTCGGCAAACAAAGCCGCCGCTGATCCGCCCTTCTCGCTCACCGACCCCGAGAAATCCGAACTCCTCGCCCTCGCCCGTAAATCGGTCGAGTACATGATCGAGAAGAATGAGCCCTACGCTCCCAGCCCGAGCGCGAGCGAAACCCTCAACCGCGAGTATGGAGCATTTACCACGCTTACCGAAGGCGGCGCACTGCGCGGCTGCATCGGCTACACCGCGCCCATCAAGCCGCTCTACATGACGGTGCGCGACACGGCTACGCTGGCCGCTCTGCGCGATCCGCGCTTTCCACCCGTCACAGCCTCGGAACTCCCTAAACTTGCCTACGAAATCTCTGTGCTCTCGCCCTTGCGCCGCGTTACCGACATTGAGCAGATCAAAGTCGGCCGCGATGGCCTGCTGATGAAGAATGCGGACTCTGAAGGCCTGCTTCTGCCGCAGGTGCCGGTCGAACAGAAGTGGGACCGGCAGACGTTCCTGGAACAAACCTGCGCCAAGGCCGGCATGGATCGGAACTGCTGGAAGGACGAAAACACCGACATTTTCAGCTTCACGGCCGTAGTCTTCAACGAGAAGAACAGGGAATAGGGAATAGGGGTAGGAAACAGAAAGCAAGCCCTATAATGAGCACCATGAAGACAGGATCGGCTGCCGAAACGGAAGGGGCACGGATTGCATCCTCTCTCGTTCTGACCACCAAAATACGGGGCGACGACGCAACCGACACGAGACTTCTTCGAAAGATGTCAGAAGAGGCCCGGCGCTACATTTCCTCATTCTCGTGGTGCGGTTCCGTCGTTGATTCGTATTTTGCGGGCGGAGTCGGTGGCATTTTCGCCGTCTTCTTCTTTCATATCCAACGGAGCCGCCGTGGGATTAGCCCTTGGATTTGGATCGTCGTAGGCGACATCCCACCGGCCTATCTTCCGCTCGACGACTGCTCCTCTCCGGCCGAGGCATTTAGGACCTATTTGCGCGGGATGAGCAAGTGGGTCGAATTCGCCCGTGCAGGGAAGACTGGCACTCCTGAACAAGGTGTCCCTCCGGTGAACGTTCCTGCTACGCCCGAGTGGGCTGAAAAGCTCAATCAGAGGCTTTATGGATTGACGATCGCCGTACAAGGGATCTTTCAAGAAGAAGACGGGAAGGCTCCGGATCGCGTCGCCTTGAACGAACGCGACAGCGCGCGGATATTGGCGGCACTTGGAGGGGTCGCTCCCCAATTTCCTGAAATTCCGCGGCGGAAAGTATTCACGGGAAAGCCGCGTGGGAAAATCCGTCCTAATTGACCATTTTCATCCTTCACTTTTTAACCTGTGTGCCCGCGCCGCCAGCAGCATCGCCGCCACATTGATCCCTGCCACCAGCCACGCCGTCCGCCAGAAGCCGTAGACCGGAATCAGGAAGGTGCTCAGCGCCAGCGCTCCCGCGCATCCGCCCAGTAGATCAATGGCGTAGAGCACGCCCAGCCCGGACCGTCCAGCGCGATCGCGCAGAAAAATTCCTGCCGCAACAACAAACTGAACCCCGCCCAGCATTCCGGCCAGCGCCGCCAGCGCCGGAAAAATCACCTGCGCCGACATCCACGCCGCCATGGGAGAAGAGAATCTCCCGATCAAATTAGCAATCAGCAGCAGAGCCGGGCCGGCAATCGCGAGCAGTAGCTGAAGTGCCGGAAGAAGAAAACGATAGAAGCTTCGCTCGGGGGCTAAAGCCCGCGTTAATTTTGCGGCATCTGCGGCACGCGACCCACGCACTGCGTGGGTTCCCCGGCCGTACCCTGATACGAAGCCGAAAACAAGGCGTTCTCGCGCGTCCGAATGTCGCATCGCCAGCCAGCTCCCCAGCGCAATCCCGGCCATGAACAGCCCGATGAGAATCGCAAGCTGCCTGTACACGTAGCCGTAAACCGATTGAAACGCGAGCAGCAGAAAAATCTGCAAGGCCATCAAGGTGAATCCCGTGGCCGCCACGCAAGAGCCTGCAGCCGCCCGTTCTCGCCGTTCGCGGCCCGGCAAAAACCACGCGAGCGCCACGGCAACCGCCGCGAGCAGCGCCGTCACACCCGCTACGCGCCGAAACGTCACGTGCTCCGCCGCGCGAAACCACGCGGCATACCCCGACCGGAACTGCGCGGACCTAAACTGGGCGGACCACAGCACCACATCGAAGGCGTAGGCTGCCGGCGCAAAGTCGCGGTTGACGGGTGTCGCAGCCGCCGGGCGCAACTCAGCCTCCACCTGTTCCATGCGGTCGGGCATCATGCGGTAGGGAATGAAGTACTCGCGCACGTACTGCGTGTTCAAGCGCCGCTCGCGCAGGCGGGCGACTAGAACCTTGGGGTCGCGCGTGAGCGCATCCGCCCGCATGGCGCCGAAAAAGTGAATCGTCTCGCCCGGAATCGCTGCCTCATACGGAAATACTTCACTGAGCGTCCGCCGGATGCAACGCAAGAAATCAGCCAGATCCGGGCTGATCGTCTCCTCGGAGGAGCGCAGCTCCAGCGCCAGCAACCCGCCCGGCGCCAGATGCGCGCGCGCCGCCAAGAAAAACTCCACCGTGTAGAACCGGTTCAACTGCGCCGTCTGCGGGTCCGGCACATCCACGATGATGACGTCAAATTTTTCTTCGGTACCGGTCAGGAATCGCCGCCCGTCCAAAAAATGCAGATGCACGCGCGAGTCGGAATCGAAATCGGCCGTCTGCGCGGGGAAAAACTCCCGCGCCATGCCAATCAGGGCCGGATCCAACTCCACATAATCCAGCCGCTCGACCGTCGGGTGCTTCAGCGCCTCGGCCACGGCTCCGTTCACACCGCCGCCAATCAGGAGTATGCGGCGTGGCGTCGCGTGCTCCAGCAGCGCGTAGTCCACCGCTTCTTCTGCCGCGGCCGGATCGGGCGCATTGGCCAAAATCGCGCCATTCTCGTAAATACTCCTGATTTCTCCGCTCCCGATCGCGCCCGTCCCATTCTCGCCCGTCTTGGTCACCGTCAAGTTGCCGTAGATGGAGTTGCGCTCGCCTACCACGTTGAAGCCGCGCCACAGCCGTGCCCGCGCCGCCCGGTCCACGCGTGGAGCAACCCATATCAGGAGCGGAATCGCCGCCAGCGCCGCCGCTCCCGCAAGCAGGGCAACCCGCCTGCCCTTCATTCGCAGCGCCAGTGCAACCGCCATGCAGATATTGAGCAGGCCGACGACAGTCGCGATCTGAAACGATTCGAACACTCGCACCAGCACCACGCTGGCCAGAATTCCGCCCAATCCCGAGCCTGCCGCCTCCAACAGATACGCCGTGCTCACCGCAGCGCGTGCCGAAATCCCGCCCTCCGTCTCGGCCATGCGCGCCGCGGCCACAAAAAGGGCCCCCGAAGCCACGCAAAAAACGCTCAGGCACACGAGCGACGTGAGCAGCATGGGCACCGGACCCACCAGCTCGCCCGGAACAGTTTGAAAGAAGCCCTTCGCGCCACGCAGCGCCCAGATCGTCGCCGGCAAGCTCACCGCCAGTACACATTCGAGGGCCGCAACCGCGAGCCGAGGCCGATTTCCTCCCGGCCCCGCTGCGCCGGGTAAAGCGCGCAAAATCCAGCTCGCGGCGCCACTTCCCACGGCCGTCCAAAGCAGCCACGTCCCCAGCAGGATTCCCAGCGAGATCTCGTTTCCGTTAAAGACCTGGATCAGCTCGCGCATCAGCACAACCTGGCCAACAACCGCGCTGAAGCCGGTGGCGGCGAGCGCCGCCCGCGCGCCTGCAGCGCACCTGCCAGTCCCGCCAGACGCAAATCTCTGTTCAGTCGCTTTCACTGCTACGAAATTAAAGGCCGGCAGCCGCAGAATTGCAATGCCGCCCTGCACATTACCTGCTTGCGGGAGTAGAGGGCCGCGGCGCTTTCCCCTAGGCAGCGCGGTCCTGCCCAACAGAAGGGTAAATCCGGGAAATGCGGTATTCTGGTAGGGCGCGCCCGTAGCTCAGCTGGATAGAGCGAATGCCTCCGGAGCATTAGGTCGGGAGTTCGAATCTCTCCGGGCGCACCATCCTTCCCCATTCTCTTCAGTCACTTCCCGCGATTTTCTCCTGCTTTCAATTCTTGCCTTTGACCACTGTTCCCATTCTGGACATTCGCCCCTTCATTTCACGTCCGCTGAATATGCACACCTTTGTTGTATTCATGATCCACCGAGCCAATGCTACTGTACCCTCAGTGGGGAATCTTTGCGATGCGAGATATCAGAGACGACCTCAAGGAACGGCTTGCCTCGATCGCGGCTGAACTGGATGAAATGAAGGCGAGAGAGAATCTTCTTTCCTCGATCGAGCAAAGTCTGTATGGGCTGCTGGAAGAGGAAGACAGGCGCTTCAGGGATCGAGTTCCACCTCTCATTGAGTCCACGCCGAAAGGCCCCTATTCTGAATCCGCGCCGAGCGGGCTCTATGGCACGGAGCGTCCCAAGGCCGTCAAATTGTCTATAGGGTCATGGGCCGGTGATCAGCGAAAACCCGAAGGCTGAGAGCCAGAGCCCAGCGCCCTGCGCCTTCTCGTTCAAATGATTTCCTTGGGGTCCATTCCTAACGGTACAAATTTGTCCAGGGGTATAGAATCCGCGTTGCTATAGGCTTCGCAGCAATCCGGTAACTGGCCAGGCTCAGAAGCACCATTTTCCCTGTTTTGCCCCAAAGCCCGCAGCCTCTTCTTTTCGTTGACTCCGCCGCTATTTTCCAGTATTCTAAAGTCCTTGCGCGGTGTTGCGCCTGGGGTCTGTGTGTCTTCACCCGGACCAGTCTGGCAGAGGCCCTCGATGAGCTCCGCCGGAACAGGCCATCGGCGGCCGGATTCGGAAACAGGTCCGGTAAAGCCAAAGCCCCCGTGGGGCTAACCCCCGCAGATCCTCACCCGAACAGATTTGTTTGGCAGTGGGTAGAATTTCAGGCCCGAGAGTGCTTTGCGCGGGCAATGTGTTCTGCGCAAGCGTTCCATGGGCGTAGTTGCCATGGCAGACGGCGGTTTTTCCCGCCCGGAGCCAGGCGGTTTTTTTTGAGGCCGGCATCAGGCGAGTTTTTTCGAGGATAGAAGAGAAATGTCAACTTTTGTTCCGAGCGGCAAGGACATTGACCGCAAGTGGTATGTGGTGGATGCCAGCGGCCAGACACTGGGCCGGTTGGCCACAAAAGCGGCCAGTGTGCTCAGCGGGAAGCTGAATCCGCAGTACGTGCCCTACATCGATATGGGCGACCATGTTATTGTCATCAACGCCGAGAAGGTGCGCTTGACCGGCCTTAAGGCCCAAAACAAGCTCTATCGCCGCTACACCGGCTTCCCCGGCGGCCTGCGCGAGGAATCGTTCACCCGCCTGCTCAACCGCAAGCCGGAGAAGATTCTCGAGGAAGCCATCAAGGGCATGTTGCCCAAAACCAAGATGGGCCGAGCCATGGGTTCCAAATTGAAGGTGTATCGCGGCGACAAGCACCCCCACCAGGCGCAGCAGCCGGTGGAGTTGAAAATTGCGTAAGAGCAGCTTTTAGCTCTTAGCCATTAGCCTTTAGCTTCTACCTGCGGGAACTGAAAGCTGAAGCGAAGGCACAGAGCGGATTCGAAGAATGAACGAGCTAATAGCTAAGAGCTAATGGCTAATAGCTAAGAGGAAACGAATGGCAGAGGATTTAGTTCAGTATTACGGGACAGGACGGCGCAAGTCAGCGATCGCGCGTGTTTTTCTACGTCCCGGCACGGGCGAGTGGAAGGTCAACGATAAGAAGTTCGAAGAGCACTTCGTCACCGAGCAGCAGCGCGTGGCAGCCAAGCGCACTCTGGTTGTGGCTGAGCTGGCTTCGAGCTTCGATGTGCTGACCACGGTGAGCGGCGGCGGCGTTTCCGCGCAGGCTGACGCCGTGAAGATGGGCATTGCCCGCGCCTTGATCGAGTTCAACCCTGAGCTGCGCAAGCTGCTCAAGGCCGAAGGACTGATGACTCGCGATGCGCGCCAGAAAGAACGCAAAAAGTACGGCCAGAAGGGCGCACGCAAGCGGTTCCAGTTCTCGAAGCGCTAACGCGCTTCGTAGCTATTAGCTTTTAGCTCTTAGCTTTCAGTTTTTTCTTGGTTGGTCCGGCCTCATGCAAATTCCGCTGAGGCGGATGCAGGCGCGAACGAGCTAAAAGCTGAGAGCTATTAGCGGAAAGCCGGTTTCACAAATCTCCCCGCGAGGGGATAAATCCGGGCCACACGAAGGATCAGCCCGGATGCAGTCCACAAAGGAGGACAATTGGCAACCATCACCATGAAGGAACTGCTCGAAGCGGGTGTTCACTTCGGGCATCAAACCAAGCGCTGGAACCCCAAGATGAAGGAATACATCTTTGGCGAGCGCAACGGAATCTACATCATCGACCTGCAAAAGACGCTCAAGCTCTTCAAGGATGCGTCCAAATTCGTCACCGAACTCTGCGCCAGCGGCAAGACGATCCTCTTCGTGGGCACCAAGCGCCAGGCGCAGGATGCGATTGCCGAAGAAGCCAATCGCGCGGCCATGCCCTACATCAACCAGCGCTGGCTGGGCGGACTGCTCACCAACTGGGTTACGGTGCAGAAGTCGGTCAAGCGCTTGCAGGAACTGGATGAAATGGCCACCGACGGCCGCTACGACCTGCTCACCAAGAAGGAAGTGATCAAGCTGGAGCGGGAGCGCAAGCACCTGCAGGCCAACCTGGCGGGCATCAAGAATATGAAGCGGCTTCCCGACGCGCTCTTCATCGTCGACTCGAACAACGAGGCCATCGCTGTGAAGGAAGCGCGCAAGCTGGGCATTCCCGTGGTGGCCGTAGTCGACACCAATTGCGACCCCACCGTGGTCGATTACGTGATTCCGGGCAACGACGACGCCCTGCGCGCCATTCGGCTCTTCACCTCGAAGATTGCCGACTCGGCCGCCGAGGGCGTTAATCTGCTGGGTGACAAGGCCTTCCAGGAAGAAGCGCCCGAGCCGGTTGCCGACGAAAACGGCGAAATCTCCGTGGAGGCTTCTGCGGGCGACGAACTCGATCTGGAAGCTGTCCTGGGCGGCGGCATTCGCAAGGCGCCTGCGGCGGTTGCAGCGTTGCTGGAAGAAACCGAAGTTGCCAAAGGCGGCTTTTAAGTTTGTACGCGCGAGTCCATGCGCAGATCGAGTTAAGCGTGGCCTCTGGGTAGAGACCACGCTTTTCTTATGCCGGAAAATGACCGGCACGAACATACATTGCGATTTTTAACCGCGATTCATTCGCGAGGCCGCTTCCGGCCAGGAAAACAGAGAGATGACGACAGTGAGCGAAAAAATTGATGCCAAATTGGTGAAAGAGCTGCGCGAAAAGTCCGGCGCGCCCATGGGCGATTGCCTTAAGGCTTTGCAGGAGAGCAAGGGAAACATCGAGGAAGCCTTCGTGGTGCTGCGCAAGCGCGGCATGGCCTCGGCGCAAAAGAAGGCCGCCCGCGCCACCAACGAGGGCGCGGTGAGCTCCTATATTCATGCCGGCGGCAAAATCGCCGTGCTGGTCGAGCTCAACTGCGAGAGCGACTTTGTGGCTCGCACCCCCGACTTTCAGGAACTGCTCAAAGACATCGCGATGCACATCGCCGCCAGCGATCCCCGCTACGTCAAGCCCGAGGACGTTACTGCTGGGGACCTCGAGCGCGAAAAGGAGATCTATCGCGCCCAGGCCGCCGCCACCGGCAAGCCCCCCGCCGTCATCGAGAAGATCGTCGACGGCAAGATGGCGAAGTTCTACGAAGAGGTTTGCCTGCTCGAGCAGCCCTTCATCAAAGACCAGGCCATCAGCATCAAGGAGCTGATCGCGCAGAAGGTCGGCAAGCTGGCCGAGAACATCACCGTCCGCCGCTTCGCACGCTTCAAGGTGGGCGCAGCCGACTGGACCGTCGCCCAAACCAAGCCCGTCGAAGCCGCAGACTAACGCTTGGGTGCCCCATCCTTTCCGCGTTTCTTGTGGAAAGAGCTGTAGACCATTTGCACTGGCTCCGGTTCCAATCCATCAGACTCAAAGGGGCAGCCCGCACTCGCGGACTGCCCCTTTGTTTTGGCCCGAACTGCAAGCCGGAGTTTACGGCAGGTAATAACGGAACGAGGTGAAGAGCATGTTGTCGTCGCCATGGGCGCCGCCGTTGGGATTCGCAAGGAGGATGGTTGAAGAAGTCGTAGTGCCGCCGAGGCCCGACCAGAGGTCGCGGCGGGTCCAGCTGTACTGGATGCCCTGGCGCAGACGGCCTTTGGGACCTGCATAGATGTTGTACCAGTAGCCGGCCGTGAACTCCTGCACGTCCTTGGTCTGCCCCTTGCAGTTGGATGGCGCGCTGGGGTCCTGGCCGGCGGTAATACCGGCGGGAGTACTGACATTGTTTCCAGCAGGGGGCTGCTCGGTATTGCAGCCGGTCATGGCGGGGGCGTCGGGGAATATTCTCGGTATGCCATAGCCTACCGCGGTTGTCGAACTGGTAACCCAGTATTCGCGGTTGATGTAGTCGCCGCCGTAGTTAAAGTAGATGTTCAGCCGTTTGGTCGGATTCGCTTCAACGGTGCTCAGTGCCGAGAAGCCGTGCAGCGGAGCCAGGGTATCGTTGGGGCGGAGGGTTACGTCGGCGATGGTGGAGTCGCCGTAGCGGCCTACGCCCTCGCCCCAAAGGCCCTTGAGGCCAATGGTGAGCTTCTTCTGGAAGAGTGGCCCGCGGAAGCCGCCGCCCACGCCGCCGCCCACGGTTGTGTTGTTATACGCGCCGACCGAGGTACCGGTGCAGGAGAAGCCGCCAGGGACGGTGGCGCTGGCACTTGTGGAGGTGCACGCGCCATTGGGGTAGACGCGGTCGCGGAAGAAGCGGCTGATGCCGAAGACTTCCCAGTGGCCCCAGCCCGGCTCGATGGCGATCTTGGCGATCATGTCCGGCGCCAGGTTGTAGGTGATATTGCTCGCGGAGTTGTAAAGGCCGCCGGTATCGCCTATTGCGCCGTAGAGGAAGTTGTAAGAATAGTTGCTCCCGGCCGGATTCAAGGTCTCAGCCTCCTCGGCTGCCGCGCCAATGAAGAGGCTCTTGCCGATGTTTTTCGACACGCGGAAGCTGTCTTGGCGGGTCCACACAAAGCCCGGTTCGTACGCCGCGTCGATGGTAGCCGGCAGAATCTCCGTGCCGCGCGTCAGGCCCTGCGTGGTTTCCGTCACCAGCGACCATCCCATGCCGCCGGAGAAGTCCCAGCCGTTGGTCAGCTTCGCGTCAGCCCACAACTGGCGCTGGCGCAAGACGTAGCTATTCGACTGGTTGTTGTTCGAGCTGACGCCGGCGCCCAGCCAGTCAGCCTCGTAGTAGCCGGTCAGGGTCATGTTATCCAGCTTGCCGGTGGCTTTGAGGGCCACGCGCGACTGACGGCCCGCTGCCTGGAACTCGCTCAGGTTCGCATTGTCGGCGTACTTGAGAGGAATGCTGGTCCAGTGGGTGTTGATATCGTCGCCGATGCCCGCGCTGCGCCACACGGTTTCAGCCGCCAGGAAGCTCCCCGCCGGCGAGAGGGTGATGCCCTTGTAATGCAGGGCATCCGGGGTTTCGACGGCCTTCTTTATGCTCGTCGTCTCGTCGGAAACCGTGGTCGCCAGCGAGAGCTGATTGGCCTTCAGATCGGTCACCGTGCTCTGCAAAGTCGTCACGGCGGTGGTGTTCTGCGTGAAGGCCTGCTGTTGCGCCATGGCGTCCGCTTCCGCCTTGTCCGCCTTTGCCTGCGCGTCGGTCGCAGTCTGCTGCGCCTGCCGCAGTTGCGCATCCTTGTCGGCAAGGCTGCTCTTCAACGCATCGATCTGGCTCTGCATCTCCTGCCGCAGTGCGTTGATCTGATCTGCCACCGAGGGGGGTGGCGGCGTTTTTGCTTTCGCGGTTGTGGCGTGCTTCTTCACGGGCGGCGTGGTGCCGCTAGTTTGCGCGTAGGAAACAACGAGACTGGCAGCCAGAATCGCCGCTGCAGCCGCATTCACTCTGAATTTCATTCGAGCCTCTCTCTTCTCTTAAGAATCGCGTTGGATCGCTTTATGGCAATTTCCGGGTGCCTATACCTGGATCCGATTCGCTCAAGGTCCATGCGCCTTGTCGGTCGTGGGGGCTTAAGCGTATCGGCCATAGAGCATGGCCATTCTGGAATTGCTATTGCGCCCGCGTGCTTGTAAGACAAACTCGTCTTCCGCGTCCCGGACGCAATGCATAGGTAGTTAAGCCAAGACTCGCAGAGGAATATTAAGATTTGACGAATTCACATAGATTTAACAGTTCTGTTTGTCACTGAGATTTCTTTTGAGCGGGCGCGTCGGAACAATTTATCAACTTTTAATAAATGGCCTTCTACGGCAAAACCAGAGAAGGAGTGTCCTATTCAGCTTTTTTTGAAGGTCGCCGCTCCTTGGGGTCACGGCGACTTAAGTGCAGCGGCTTCGGGTTACAGCATCTCTGGTTTTGCTATAGCCGGCCAATTCTACGGATGTTTCGCTTGAGATTGGCCTGCAGCGCCTGCGGATTCCTGGCCGGCGCTCAACAAATTCGCCAGCAGCCGGTAGGCGCCGGGAACCAACTCCGGAAATTGCCGGTACAACGCAAAGGCGACATAAATATAGGTTCCCTTCCCGCGATGCGCTACGAGTAATCCGCCCCGTTGGGGATCCTGCCCCGGATCGGCGGTCTCCGTCAGCGCCGTGTAACCGGCATCCCAGCTATCGGGAAATCCGTGTCCACGCTCCTCGAACCACCCGTCGAAATCGGCATCCGTAATCTTATTTGGCCAGGTTAATAGCGGGCTGGCGGGATCCAGCAGCTTCACCGGCGCCTGCTCGTCTACCACGCGCTCCGGCATCCGTCCCATCGCGACTGGCAGCGGGGCCGGAAACGTGTTGCTCTGGTACTGCACCACCAGCGTTCCTCCGCGCTCCACAAACTCCTCCAGCCTTGGCTCTGCCGCGGCAAGCTCCGGCAGCGCTGTATACGCGCGGATCCCGATCACGATGGCGTTCCACTGCTTGAGGTCGCCCGACGCCACTTCCTGCGCCGAGAGCAGCTGCGGGGTAACACCCAGCGCCTCGATGGCTTCGGGAACCATGTCTCCCGTTCCCATCACGTAGCCCACGCGCAATCCCGGCGCCACTTTCACATCCACCTTGCGCGTGCGCAGTTCCGCCGCCTTGTATTGGTTGTAGGGCCGCAGCCCGGGATAGCCGATGCTCTGCCAGCCAATCGAATAGCTTTTTCCGCCCGCGTGCGCCACCGCCTCAATCGCGTAGGCGCGCGTCTCCACGTTGCCCGCCGGTGAAACCGAGAACGCAAGCGGCTCTGTGTCGCCCGCGCTACCAAGACGAAACTCCCGCTGCGCCGGCTCGGCGCGCCAACCCTGCGGCAGCTTCAGCTCAACCGTTCCTTCCGCCGCGTGCAGCGCATGGACCGTCACCCTCACCGGCAGAGGAGACCCGTCGAGCGGCAGAATCCGCGCCTCAGGTTCCACGCGCACGCCGATGGCAGGCGTCACTACCAGCGGCTCATACACGCCGCCCACGCCGGTGACGCGCGCCAGCGTTTGCACCACCTGCCCAAGCCGGATAGGCACGCCATCGAACGTAAACTCCGCCCACGCCGCCAGCGGATACGGCGCAAACGAGCGCTCCCGCCACGTCTCATTCGAGATGTCGTAATACGGTTGCTCGGTCGTGGGGCGCGTGAAGTACGGCTCCGTAGGCTGCGCATCGTCCGGCACACGCACGTGAAACATTCTGTCGCTCACCGGCACTGCTTCCGTTGTCGCTCCGGTCGCGTCTTCATTCTTCCACGGCGCGCCATCGCTCGATTCCAGCCAAACTCGGCTGAGTCTCACTTCGCCCAGCGCTTTCGCCAGATGCACGCGCACGCCAAACTCCTCGCCCGGCGTCACGCTGCGCGGCATCTCGTCCGCCGAACCGCCCCTGCCTCCCGGTCCGCCCTCCCCGCTCATGCCCCTGGCTGTGAACGCGACCAGATCCAACCCCAGCAAATCCTTCAGCGCCTCCTGAAACTGCCCGATCTTCGCACCCAGTTCCAGCTCCAGTCCCGCCTTTGTCTCTGCGTCCAGATCGCTCGAGTTCACGCGCGCGTACAAATCCAGCGTCTCGCGATAAACCGGCGCCAATTTGTGCGCGCTCTCCATGCCGCTTTCGTTTTTGCAATCGCTCGCGAAGGCATTCAGGTCAGAGTCGATTTTGCCCAGCCCGTCACTGAGCCATGCCGGCGGCGCGCCCTTCACCAACCGCGCCAAGCCGGCAGTACTTGTATCGATCTGAACCTTCGGATTGTCGAAAAGGCTGCTGGTGAACAGTCGCCCGTTGTAGCCGGCGGGCGTCGCGGCCCCAGGAGTGACAGCCCACAGGTGATAGCTCGAACTGTCCGGACCGCTCAGCGCGGGGTTCGCCCCGCCGTATTGCGACTTCTGCTCGCCCCAGCCTTCGCGCGCAATCTGCACATAGGTCCGTCCCAGCGTCGCATCCCACGTGCCCACCGGAATCGTTACGTCGGCCGGCAGCGAGCCCTCGATCCACTCGCCCGTAAGGTAGTTGTGAAACCTCGCCGGCGCCCATTTCCCGGTCGCGTAGTCGAACATCTTCCCGTTGGTGATCGGCGCGAACGGGGTCCGCGAATACACCGCGAGCGGTTGCCACGGCTGCAAACCGGCGCCTCCGTCCTTCACCGGGCGCAACTGCTCGGGAAACACCTTCGGATCGCCTGCCGCTTTGAACGCCTCCTGCATGATCTCGCCGGCCACCTGGTGCTGTCCGTGCCCGTCGGTCGGGCCGCCGACAAACGTAGACACGATCACCTGCGGCCGCACCATCCGAATCGCCAGCACCGCGTCATAGAGCACGCGCTCGTGGCCCCACTTCGCAAACGATTCCTCCTGCGTCTTCGAGAAGCCGAAGTCCGCCTCCGTGCCCCACAGTTGCCGCGCGCCGTAGTACTCGTCCGCCTTCAGCAGCTCATTGGTACGGATCAGTCCCAGCGCATCGTAGCTCTCGGCCGACATGGCATTCTGCCCGCCCTCGCCGCGCGTAAACGTCAGCAGCGTAGCGCGTACGCCCAGCCCGCGCGTCAGGTAGGCCAGCAGCGCCCCGTCCTCGTCGTCGGGATGCGGCACGATGATCAGCACGCTGGCCGTCGTCTCCAGCCGCTTCAGCGTCTGCTCCAGGTCCGCGAATCCGCGGTCCTCGGGGAGCGGAAGCGCGTCCACCGCGGGCTCGGGAAGCGGAACCTCGGCCAGCTCGCTATCAGGCGCCAACTGGTGCTGCCGCGTTTGCGGCGCCGCCTCCTGCGTGCAAAGCGAAACAGGACGGACGCCCAGCAACAGCCCCGCCAGCGCTGTGTTCAATGCCGCTCGATGCAATTTGTGGGAAATGAAGACCATCACCGTTAGTGTACAAGCCGGCGACTGCGAGGACCGCGTGACTTGCCGCGCGAAGCGCGAGTTCGAGGAACGGCCATTCGGTCCCTGAACCAGGCTGCAAGCTCGGCTTCTGTGATCTTGCCCTCCGCCAGCCTCAGAAACGTCAGGCAGGCATCCTCCTGGCTGGCGGTCACAGGGAATCCGTTGAATTCAAGGAAGACAAACGAGACCTGCATCGCACTTCTTTTGTTGCCGTCAACAAAGGGGTGATTGGAGGAGATGCCTGCTGCGTACGCCGCGGCGAGCTCCGCCATCGTAATCTTTTTTGCGGCATAGGCGAACAGGTTTTTAGGGCGTGCCAACGCCGACTCCAGCAACCCCAAATCGCGCAGCCCTTCCGCGCCGCCAAAAAGATCAATGAGCCGGGCATGAAACGCAAGCGCTTCCACGGTGCGAATCCAAACCGGCTCTTTCACTTATTCCGCCAGCTTCTTGAATGCATCGCGATAACGCCGGATCACGCGCTCGGCCAATTCCATCTTTGCTGAGAATTCCTGGTCGTACGGGGTGATCTGGAGGCCGGAAGGCGTCTCCTGAACATGCAGCGAGTCACCCTTGCGCACATTGAGCCGCGCCAGCGTCTCCTTGGGAAGAATAATCCCCGCCGAGTTCCCGATCGCAATCACTTTAGTGGTCGTGGCCATGCCAGCCTCCCTCGCAGCCCTATTATAACCCAAGTTATAACATTACCGCCAGTCGTCGCGCGCGTTCGCCAGACCCTGATTCATTACCGTATCGAAGCCGGCGTGCTTCTTGATGAAAATCTCGCTGAAATGCCGGTCCTGCCTGAGCAGAATCGCCTGCAGGCGCACCAGTTCCAGCAACGCCAGAAACATGGCGATCAGCGCCCGCTCCGACCGTGTGTGGCTCAGCAGCCGCCGCAGCGCCACCGGCCTGTCTTCCATCGTCAGCCGCCGCGCGAGGAACTGAATCATCTGGCCCACGGTCACGGTATCCTCTTCCACATCGATCACCGGGCGGTTGCGCGCGCGCTCCAGAATGTCGCGGAAGACGCGCACCAGGTCCACGGTGTCGGCGGCAATCTCCGGGCCGGTCTCCGATTCCGCGGCTGCATCTTCGCGAAACTCGCGCGCACCGGGATTGGTCCATGTGGCAGCCTCAACCATCTGCTTTTCCTTGAGCATCTGCGCCGCATTCTTGAAGCGCTCGTGCTCCAGCAGCCGCTCCACCAGCTCCCGCCGCGGATCCTCAGCCGCGTCTTCCGGCCCGGCCGGCGCGCGCGGCAGCAGCATCTTGCTCTTGATGTGAATCAGCAGCGCGGCCGTATAGATAAACTCCCCGGCCACGTCCATATCGCTCGCCTTCAACTGGTCAACGTAGGCCAGAAACTGCGCCGTGATCTTGGCGATGGGAATGTCGTAGATGTCGATGTCCTGTTTGCGGATCAGGTCGAGCAGCAGGTCCAGCGGTCCGTCGTACACCTGGCTCACAATCACCGAAAAGGGCGACTGCTCGGCGTCCTGTCCCCGCGCCTTAAGTGCCGCCGCTACCTTTTCAGCGGTCGTTTTCTCCTGCGCCGGCTGCGGCACAAACGGCAAGGCCAGAGGAATCACTTTCGCCGCCATCTCCTGTATCGGCGCCGGGTCAGCAGCGAGTACCCGCTCTGTTTCGGCAACCGGGGCCGAGGGCGAAGCCTGCTCCGCGGGCAAACTCGTCTCTGCGGGCGAACTCGCCTCCGCGATCGTTTCTTCCGCCTGCGCTGTATTGCTTTCAGGAGGCGCTTCCGCTACGACGACCTCTGCAATCGGTTCGTCGCAGGACGCTGCCTCCGCCGCAGGCAGCGCCGCGGCAGTCGTAGTAACCTCAGCAGCCTGCTCAATATCAGCCGCTATTTCTTCGGATTTTGGGGAAGCATCTGTCAATTCTGTATCTTCTTCTGGATTTTCAAGCTCTTTCGCTGGAAGCTCAAACTCTGCACCAGTCTCCGGGTTAGTGTCGCTTTTCCTGTTCCGCGCGAACAGTCCAAATCTCGAGCGAAATCCGCTCAGCGCAAACTGGAGCGCCCTGCGCCACCACGGGACTTTCCTTTCCATCATCCGCGCTTTCCTGGCAGTTCAACCTGCGCTCCTTCCCGCGGCCCGTTCCCTTCGGATCTGTTCTTCGCTTGTTCGTACGCCCGGCTCACGCTCTCGCCACTCCAGTCAACGTCATTTGCATCGCCTCACGTACTTCCACCATGGTCCGCTCCGCGCGCGCACCGGCCCGCCGCGATCCTTGGTTCAGAATCTCAATCGCCTGCGATTCCGTCACGCTCGCACGCCGTTCCTGGATCGGCTGCAAAATCTTCACCAGCGCATCGGCTGCCCAGCTCTTGCACTCAATGCACCCGATTCCCGCCGACCGGCAGCCGTCATACACCTTGGCCAGGGTCTCCGGCGTCGAGAACACCTTGTGCAGGTCGCCCACCGGGCACTTGTCCGGATCGCCCTTGTCCGTCCGCCGGATGCGCGCCGGGTCCGTCACCATCGTCTTCAGCTTCTGCCGCACCACCGGCTCGGAATCGCTCATCAGGATCGTATTCCCGTAGCTCTTCGACATCTTGCGCCCGTCAGTGCCGGGCAGCTTGGGCGACGGCGTCAGCAGAACTCTCGGCTCGGGCAGAACGTCGACTGGGAACGTGCCAAGCGGCTCAGGTTCGTTCATTATCTTTGGATAGTAGTGGTTAAACCGTCGCGCGATCTCGCGCGTGAGTTCTACGTGTGCCTGCTGATCCTGGCCAACAGGAACATACTGCGGCCGATAAAGCAAAATATCCGCGGCCATCAGCACGGGATAGCCAAGGAATCCATACGTCGTCAGGTCCCGATTCGTCAGGTTCTCCTGCATCTCCTTATAACTGGGCACGCGCTCCAGCCAACCCAGCGGCGTGCTCATGCCCAGCAGCAGCGAGAGCTCGGCGTGCTCGAGCACATGGCTCTGCAAGAACAGCACACTCTTGCTGGGGTCGAGACCGGCGGCCAGGTAGTCGAGGATAACCTCCATGGTGTTGGGCACGATCTGTGAGGTTTCGGCGTAGTCCGTAGTCAGCGCGTGCCAGTCGGCAATGAAAAAGTAGCACTCGTACTCGTCCTGCAGCTTCACCCAGTTGGCCAGAGCGCCCATGTAGTTGCCCAGATGCAGCTTTCCCGTGGGGCGCATCCCGCTCAGCACGCGCGGGCGCATCGATCGATTTGCGGGTTCAGGCATGGTGCGGTTCGATCCTCTTGCGGCGCTCAAAAAAAGACGAGCCGGGCTCGTGAAAAATTCGTCCAAAAACCTCATTCCATTGTAGCGGGAGGGGATCGGGCAGCGCCGAAATCAGCAGCGGCCAAATCAAATGCTGACGAGGGCGGAATAGACCAGCCGCAAGGCAGGCCATAGCAGCAGCCTGAGAATGAAGCCACCCACAAAAATCATCAGCAGGTAGCTGATCCAGCCGCCGATCCTGTCGTATTGCACGACCGCGTTGTAGGGCAACAGGTTGCGCACCACGCGGCTCCCGTCCAGCGGCGGAATCGGCAGCAGATTGAAGATACAGAGCGAAAGGTTGATCAGGATGGCCAGAGTGCACAGCAACGCCACCGGCTGTGCCGTGCCTACATCCGCGAGACCGAATGCGGCGGCAAATGAAATCCTGACAATCTCTCTGCCGTTCGGCATCGCCACCGACATCACAATGAGACAGGTGAGCGCCACCAGCACCAGGATCAGATTCGAAGCCGGCCCGGCCAGCGTTACCAGGTTGTCGTCGCGCACAATCTTCTTGAAGTTGCGCGTGATCACCGGCGTGGGTTTCGCCCAGCCGATCAGGAATCCGCTGAAGAAGTTGAACCCGAAAAAGGGGCCGAAAATAACGAGCGCCGGAAAAAGCAGCGTGCCGATGGGATCCACGTGATGCATGGGGTTGAGCGTGATGCGCCCTTGCAGACGTGCCGTCTGGTCGCCCAGGCGCGACGCCATCCACGCGTGGGCGCACTCATGAAAACTGAGCGAAAAAAGCAGCAGAACAAACTCGAAAACGGCAATGAGGAAGGCGCTGGGCGGCAATCGTACTCTCCAAAGCTCAAAAACTCAGGGTAGCACGATGAGGCCGCACCCTACGGCATTTTCCCTTCAGATATAGCCCTTGCGATATCGTGCCAGGTTGCGATTCTTTGAGAGAATCGCAACTTGAGTGCACCGGCCTTGGGATACAGCAGAAGGAGAAATGCTTTAGCTCTCCAGATACTCCCAGAACGAATCCGTCAGCTCCGCGCCGAGCTCCGTCGTCATGCGCCGCGCCGCGCGCTCCACTTCTTCAACGAGCCCGTGCAGGTAGTCACGCGAGCGTGAGATCGCCGCCACGCCCAGCGTGGCCGATTGCCACGTCACCGCCTCGTCCAGCTCGGCCACCGATACATTGAAACCCTGTTTTATCTGGTCCTTGAGCGAGCGCACCACCTGCCGCCTGTCCTTGAGCGACTGGGCGTGCTCGATGCGGATCTCGAGAGTCAGTTGCGCTACCGGCATAGCGGTCTCGTGGGATCACCGACAGTGTAAGGCCGTCCTGACCGCGTGGATCAACTTTTTTCGCGGGTTGACCGCAGACGGCGAACGAGACCCTCTAGACGTTTCAGGGCAGGCCTATTTAATGCCCGGGGAAAGTGCTATCTGGGTCCCGCTTTCTTTAATACCGCTTCGATCTCATCGTGGCCCCCTCTTCTTGCATAATCGATGGCCGTCAATCCGTCGGCCGTCTTAGCGCTGACGTCCGCTCCCTTGGCGAGCAGTGCCATTACGGCTTCGACGGGCCCAATCTGAGAGGCTAGCATCAATGCGGTCTCGCCTTTGCTATTCTTGGCATTGACGTCTGCGCCTGCGGCGAGCAATGCCTTCACTACATCGGGATGTATATAGGAGGAGGTAGCCTCAGTGAGTGCCGTCCAACCGTTGTCTGATACCGCGTTGACATCCGCTCCCTTGGCGATCAGAGTCTGAACTATTTCAAGGTGGCCTATCAGCGAGGCCACAATTAATGGGGTTCCGCGACTGCGACTCCTATGATTGACGTCTGCCCCCTTGGCAATTAAGAACCTCGCTACATCAGTCTGACCCTCTTGTGAGGCCACCATCAGTGCGGTAAATCCTTCCTTATCCTCAGCGTCGACAACGGCTCCCTTGGATATCAAGAGTTGCACCAGGTCAAGCGGCCCCTGGCCGGAAGCCATCTCGAGTGGTGTCTCGCCTGCGTCATCGGTTCCGTCTACCTTGGCCCCATTTGCCAGGAGTTCCTTCACTACGTCAAGGTAGCCCGCTTGCGAGGCCGCCAGCAAAGCATTCCAACCCCCAGCGGTCTTTGCTTTGACATCTGCCCCCTTTGCCAAGAGAGCCTTCACGACGTTGAGGTGTCCGAAGGAAGAGGCGGTCATAAGCACGGTCCAGCCATTCTCCCTCGCTGCGTTGACGTCTGCCCCCTTTTCCAGCAGAGCGCTGACGCGGGGAAGGTCACCGTTTTCAGCTGCCGCAAAGAGATCAGTGGTTTGCGCGCTTGCGCAAGTGCTGGGAAAGAGGCAAACATATGCCAGTAGCATTCTCAGGCACGAACCGGAGCACAAAAGACCTGCCTTTATTGTGATCACATGGTCTCCGCAAACAGAATGCTGAGCAAATATACACCACAACGCTGTGACGCGTTGACCACACCGTGCTTGACGAATCATCGCAAGTTCAACGCAGGCACGCGGTCCATGGTCGAGCTGCCAGGCGGGTTTATTTTGTTGCAAAGTCGTAAGGAACGCGGAATGGGCTGCGGGCGGCAAACCAGCACTCCGGATTTTGCTCGCCAGGGCGACCGGCCAGGTTTTTCACTCCGCGACTTGCGCTAACTGCTCCGCCGTCGGACGTGGCGTCACCGCGCTCACCACTACCAGCGCGACGACCGCGGCGAACAGCGCCGGAAAAATCGCGTCGCGCTGCGCGAGGATGGACGGCAGGTGGAGCGACGCTTTCACCGCTGCGTTGTCCCACGCCAGCGTCACCACCGTGCCTGTCGCAATGGCCGCCACCGCTCCCCACGCCGTTGCGCGTTTGGAGTAGAACGCCGCCAGCACCACCGGCGTGAGCGCGGCCGAGTAAATGGTGTAGGCGTAGAGCATCTTTTCCAGAATGCTCTCGGCATACACCGCCTGGTAGAGCGCCCAGCAGCCCAGTGCCACCACGGCCAGCCGCGAAATCAGCAGCACGCGCCGGTTCGAAGCGCTCGGCGCAATGTACCGCACAAACACGTCCTCCACCAGGTTCGTCGCAGGCGAAAACAGGTAGTTCGATGCCGTCGAAATCACCTTCGCAAACACCGCGCCCAGCAGCAGCGCCCCCATCACTGCCGGCAGCCCGTGCCGCGCCGTGTAAGGAATAATCTCGCGCGAGTGCAGCGCCGCCTCGCCCGTGGGATACAGCGCCCGTCCAAACACCGCGATGGCCACAATCAGCGTCTCCAGCAGCAGCGTGCCCAGCGTCCATCCCACCACTGAAATCCGCGCATCCCGCTCCGTCCGCGCCGAAAAAAACTTCTGGTACATCACCTGGTTGCCCAGCATCAGCAGCAGTGTGGGCACCAGGAATTCGAGCGCCCTGACCAACCCCAGGCTCACCGGTCCGCGCACCCCTCCGCTCATCCGATAGTTGCCCAGTACCTCGAAGTACTGCGCCGGCAGCGCCGCGTGCAGTCCCGTCCAACCGCCGGCCTTCGCCAGCAGCATGGGCGCGGCAATCACGCAGATCACCGTCACCATCGACCCGATGGCCACATCCATATACGCCACCGACGACATGCCGGCCATGGCCGTCGTC